>Ga0208297_1000302_pt1 | contig 117218 bp, 99 predicted proteins | sample LMS_cellobiose_e_FD_187367 | JGI IMG/M metagenome (GOLD analysis project Ga0208297, IMG submission 187367) | Rumen-fistulated moose microbial communities from Alaska, USA - LMS_cellobiose_enrichment (SPAdes) (version 2) | ecosystem: Host-associated > Mammals > Digestive system > Stomach > Rumen...
GCAGTTCAGTTATCCCCATCGAAACGGCAAGGGGAAATATCAAATCCCCGTTCTCCCGTCTCGTCGGTTTCTCTGCTCCTGCAGTGCCATACGTTTTCAGATAATCATAGTAGGCATAATTCGCCCGATCCCGCTTCTGTAAATAGGCGTCTGCCAGAAAAGCAAAATCGCTGGAATCCATATCCGACAGCTTTTTCCCACGCAAGTTCTGGAATCGCTCTTCATCGATAGTGTTGACCCGCGAAAGAGAATCCGCAAGGTGCATGAACCGAGGCGTGAAATTCCTGAGGCTCAATGTGTCATCCGGTCGAATGTCCTCAGTAAAAATAGCCTCCGGACCATACCGCTTGGCGTATTGAAGCAACGGCCTGTAACTGTGGCTCACTATACTCGGGACTTCATGCATCGTCCCAATAATCAGCAGTTCCTTATCTTGCGCGAATGCCGTTTGTAGCAGGCACGCGACAACCAATGTGACAATGATTCTCTTTTGCATCGCTTTTATTCCGGCCAGATGTTGCTCAGCTGCTCAAAGAGGTACGGAATATGGGCATAAGTGTCATCCTTCAGCCCCAGCCGCACCATAATCAGATTCTTGTACGGATTCACGAAAAGGATTTGTCCGCGGATACCCATAGCATAGTATCCGGGATAGTCTGCTTTGTCGGCCCCAATACAACTGGTGTTGTACCAGCAGAAGTGGTAGCCCTCATTGTCTGCCGAATAAGCCGTAGATTGCTCAATCCAGGATTCGCTCACAATCCTCTTTCCGTCCCAAACGCCCTTATTCAGATAAAGCCGGCCAATCTTCGCCAAATCCAGCATGGTCAAGGCCAACCCGCCGAAGGCGTGGGGTGCGTGATGCTTCTTGCTATCATATGAGAGGAAAGCCGGGAATTCCATCCCCAGAGGTGTCCATACCTTTTCTTCCAGGTAGTCGGCGAATCTACGGCCCGTAGCCCGCTCAATGACAAGTCCCAGAATCTCGGTAGTCATGCTCTCGTATCGGTACTCAGTACCAGGCTCGCAACGGAACTTCAGTTTCTTTACCTGCGCCTTGATATTGCGCCCGTAATACAACCTGGACATGGCATTCAGCCGTTTCAAATCTTGCAGCCTCAGCGAATAGGTATCGTCGAAGTCAAGGCCGCTCTGCATATCCAGCAGATGCCGGATGGTAAGCTTCTGCCACATCGGGTCTGCTTTCAGCAGTTCAGTCAGATAAACCGTCACCGGCTCATCGATGCTCTTGATATACCCTTCATCCACTGCAATCCCGCAAAGCAGAGACGAGACGGACTTCGTAACAGAGAACACACCGGCAATCTTATCGACGGCCATCTCGCCCGTACATTTCTCATAGACGATGCTGTCATTCTGGATAATCAGCACGCCCTGCGTCTCAGTCTTCGGGCCGATGGCCTCCCACATCGAATTGTTCACATAGCGCTTGCCCTGGTTGAAGAAATGCAGGGTATCAATCCAGTCGCACTGGGTCGATGCCCTTTTGAAAGAGAACACATCCTCACGATTGACAATTGTGTCCTTCAACTGTTTCTCATAGCTGAAACTCGTCGGACCATACGCCCCATCGGCCATATAGCCCCGCAGGAACGAGCATGAGGTTATAAGGAACAATGTAAAGATGCCCCAGATTCTTTTCATCTTTTGTTTTAGATTGAGTCGGTTGAAACACTAATCGATTTTCGAAGGAAACAAGTGGTCGAAGAATGGCTTATTCCTATCCTCGGCATTTCGAAGCATGGTATGAAAGTCCATTGCCTCAATATGCAGGTTCAAATCTGGATTCATTTTGTAGAAAGATCCAAACGGGGTCTTTCGCCATCCGTGTTTTGTATTATAGTCAACCAGTTCAGTTGGCATCTCATCCATCACAACGAAGCCAAACTTGGGGGTTTCATTAGTAACACGCACAACTTGTCCCTTCCAATTCTTCTTGTCTTTTTCTTTGCCGTACAGAAAATCATCAAAATAATGATCAACGAGTTCTGAAAACTCCCAGCGATTATCCCCCTTCTTTTTCTGATGGGCGGTATCTCCGGGGCGCTTAAACTCGAAGATCACCATTGTTCCAATATCCCCCATGTTCTTGTCTCCAAAGGAGATAGCGTTATTCACTAAAAGGCTGGCGTCGTTAATCATCACAATGTCAGGCTCTTTCGAACTCCGAATTTGACTGAAAGATGTGATGGATCTGTCAGAAGCGATGAAGCGGAAGGTAGAAAAACGATCATCAAGGAGCCAAAGGTTGTGATACTGATAACTTACGCTCTCGTTGGTCAGTCCCATCGGAAATATCAGATTGTGTATCATGCTCTCCAGTTCATACTTCCCATTCTCTTTCATCTCCAACATCTTCTCGAACAGAGAAATGATGGCCTTACGACGAGACACATAACCCACGAGTTTGTCTGCATCGTAGGCTGTGCGCTTCTTGATAGTATCTATGATGTTGCTTATCTCTTCTTCGTTAACTTCGTTCAACTGAATGAACTTGTCTATCTTTTCAGCTATTTTCTTATTCTCAGTGTAGGCGATGCCGTGTAAGTATGCTTCTTTCTTATCATCGGAGAGGTTAGGGGGCATGGCCTCTAATATATCATCGCGCAAAAGGAAACTTCTGTACTCAGGGGCTGAAGTGGTAATATACTCCTTCACTTCCTTGATGTTGCGATTCTTCGTATCCACAGCGTAGGTTTCATACATGGCCGCTATCTCCTTTGCTATGACCTTCATGATAGCCTCAATGGAAATAAGATTCTTCTCGTTTTCATAGGGTATGACATCTTCTATTTTCTCGGGTATCTTGAACCCAGTGCGAGAACTGTTCACGTGCTTATCAAGGAAGGGTGAGACAACATAGATGTCAATGAACTTAGATTCCCCATTTTCGGTTATGGGGAAGGTATACAGCGAATCTACGTCTGCAAGGTTCTTCTTGCCTCCTACCACTCGAGAGTTGGCACATAGCGAAACGTAATTATATTTACGACTGGTGGTCTTATTAGATTTCACCACATACAGGTGGAAGGATTCGTCCTCCACGAGGATATCCTTTTCTTTTTCTTTGGATTCAAGCGAATAATAGTTGTTGACGCTCAATGTAGTCATTTCGCCATCTTCATTTCTCTCCCCCACATTGATTTGCGGCAGTGTGCCACACAGGTAGTAAATGAAACAGTGCTCCATAATGCCTTTGGCAATATCCTCTACGTTGCGTGCCGTACCGGGCAGCAATTCGGGATTCATGCAGTTATGCAGCACAACTTTGGTCTGAGGCTTGGACTGTTCGATAAGTTCCTCTTCGTGTTCGTTGGTTATCTCGTTTTCAGCATCAAATTCAAATGATCGCTTATGATACTTGCCTCCTTCTTCGTATATGCTGGAAACTACCATCTTCTCGAACATAGCAAGGATGGTAAAGCGACCGATTCCCTTGCAGCCATACTTCTTGTTCATCTGCCCGTATGGGCTCTTGAATGACTGGTAGTTGGCGGTAGTGAATCCTTCTCCGTTATCAATGATGGTTATATCCTTAATGGTTCCGACGTTTCTACCGAACAAATTGGCTGTTTGAGTCTCCTCATTGCGTTCGATAATCACCTCGATATGCTTGCTCTCCCTATCAACCTTGTCAAGGCTGATGATAGAGTTGACAATAGACTCGTAGAGGGGCAGAAAGACTTCGCTCTTGTTCAAGTCGATTTGACTCACCATGTCTTTTACCTTCAGTTCCATATATCATTTGTTAATGTTTACTAATTGTCTCTTCTTCTACGTATTCCTTGCAGTTGTTATTCTCGCCTACGTTTGCTCGATACTTTTGGCAATCGCAGTTCCGCTTTTCAACTCGTTTCCAGCCCCGGGTTGCACTTGACCATCCCCACACTATCCAAACGGCATTAACTATTATCTAACAAATAATAGAGCCCCCAAGAAATTACATTAGATATCTATATTCCCGATTATGGAAAGCCTCAATACCGCCTTCAAGTATATCGCATACATGCTCTTTTATCCCTTTGGCTTGCAATTCACTAAGACTTGGATCTGAACTTTTGTCAAAAGATAGTTCCAACGGTCCATTCACATACTCAAACCTACTCGCAAATGATCTTTTTGAAGCAGACTGTCCTAATTGATTAGCTACAATTACATTCTCGCTATCTGTTGCCACAACCAGATTTGCATTATGTGAAACAATTATTATCTGTCGACTTTGTTTTTTTTCTCGAATCATCTTGCATAGTAAATCATAGATGGTTCTGTTGTCAAGGTTATCTTCAGGTTGGTCAATGAAAATAGGATAGTCTGCCGAACTTAATTCCAAGAATAATATTAACAAGACAGTCCCCTTCTTGCCTGGTGACATCTGGAGGAGATGGTCATTCTTATACTGAATGTCAAAATGTAACTTCATATGATCCTCCAGTAAATATTTAAGAAGCTCTTCAATCTTTTCATATCCTTGATTTAAAGGCATTGATTCGGTTGTTGAACCGTTTAAAGTATAGTTTAAGGAACCATCCCTTACGTTGAGAATACTCTTAAAGAATGTTGGTACTTCGTTTGTATTCATAAACAGCGCATCCTTGGGATATAAGGTATAGAAATAAGCTGAGTCACTAAGCTTATTTTTATTGACAGCAGAATAAAACAACGACTCCTCTTTTGAATACCCTAATGAGGCCACAAGTTTAATCTCATCAGTGATATTAGAATATGTATGGTTAACAGTGTCTACAATATCTTGATAATGTAGATATAACTGAGATAGTGTGTCTCCGACCTTCTGTTTCAATGCTCTGTAGTTAGCAACTGATTCTTTGTATTTCTTATCAAATACTTTTGACTTTTCAAGCCGGCTTGCTTCAGCCTGGAGTTTAATCTTTAAAGATTCCAAATCTTTTTGAGAAGTGACCTTACCAAGAATGGGTTTAATATCTTCCCTGATTTTTGACAAATGCTTCTCACAACCACTAATCTTAGCTTTATAGTTCAGACTACCAAGTGCAGTTTTAAACTGAATTATCAAGCTCTTCTGGTTAGACTCATAATTGTCTACAATCTGTCTGAAATCATCCGGTATCTGATAAGGGGCGATTATTGATTGCAACCTACTGTACGTTGCTCCTTTTTCACCATCAACTCTCTCACCCAAGATAGTTTCTATACCAGCATCAACTGTTGAAGATATACGTGCAATGAGTTCTATCAAACCTTTATAATATGCTATCCACTTTTGCAAATTCTCTTCCTCTGCTAAAAACTGTTTATACTTAACCTGCTCATCAGGCGTTAGCGAAGAAGACTTTGTAATAGAGTCAATCCTATTCTTCAACTCATCTATTGACTTCTGCACATCAGCTACTTTTCCCGTTTCTTTTAAGCTATTGAAGGCTTCAATCCCATCATTCCTTTCAGAAAGCATATCGCTAAACATTTTTTGAATGGTTTCATTCGTATTGGCAATATCAGTCTTTTTCCCAGCATAAAATGACGCGAATGAATCATTCTGCTTCAATATACTAATAAGCAAATTGTTTAATTCCTCTTCATTATCTTTCTCTGCCAAATAGTTTATGTATAGTTGTGGAATGTACGTAACCCTCCGATTATCATCCCCATCTGCGGTTAGGATGTTTTCAAATCCATCCTTCCACTTAACCTTTAATTGATAACTTCCATCAAAATATGTACGAGGCATCTTTAAAGCATCAGAAATTCGTCCGACCTGAGCTGCATCTATGGCATTGGCCATCGAGTGTAGGAGAAGGGATTTTCCTGAAGATTTCCCCCCTATGATAGAATTAAGGTTCTCGTTGAAATAAACAGTTTGCTTCCCAAACAGACCATTTGTATCCTCAAGTTCCACCTCTGTTATCACAAGCCTACCTAGTTTGTTGTCTGGGTTTGAAGTTTGAACTCTTACACGAAGATCTGGTTCAAAAATAATTTGTTTAAGGCCGGCAAAACTCGTTGTCCCTTTTATCCAGCAGTTCTGCTTTACGGAATAGTTTTTTATATCGTGGTTATCCGAACAGAGAATCATCGGATACACTTTCTTTAAACAAGGAAACACGAACTTCCTATATCCGTCAAAGTCTTCTTCTTTACCCATGTCGAATATGTCTACACATCTTGCTATATCCTCTTTCTGCGCTTCATAGTGAGGTAAAGAGTTAGTTATCTTGTCAATTCCATTTGACTTGGAGCCTGCATGTATTGTTACTAAACCGCCGAGTTCATGTATTAGAGCACAAGTATCTGACAGGTCATTATAAACTTCTCCGGGTTGAACCCCTGCAGAATAGATGCGGACAATATTAGTCCGGTTCTTTATCTGTTCCCATATAAAACTTATATTAGAATTCTCTGGAAAGATTCCTATGAAATGAATTGGCTCTCTCCCTCTAGCATCAGACAGGAATTCAATACCGGGAAGTATAGTTATCCGTCCTGCAGATAACCTCTGCAACTCCGTTATTCTTGCGACATCTATCACATGATGATCCGTAATTGCTACAGCAGCAACGTCATGTGTAAGCAATCCATTAATAATCTCATCATTCGTCACACTTTCATCCTCATAATCGTATGATGATGGTGTATGAAAATGCAAATCCCATTTATGCCACTCTGATCCTCTATTCATCGCTTTATTATTATCATTAATCTCATTATGTTGATAACCGCTACACCTGGTCGACAGTTCAGTGTGCGGATGACACTGGTGTAGCCTAGGTCGCGTATTCGTGAACTAAGGTTCCAAGACTATCCATTCACCTCCCTTATCTCCTCCTTTGCGTTGAATTCTATCGCTTTCGCGAAGTTTTCGGACCGCTTTATAGATTGTATTCTCATTCAGGTCACACTCCGCAGCAAGTTCGGCTGTCGTAATACGAGGATTGGCAGTAATGAGGCGAAGGACTTTCTCCTCCGTTTTCTCCTTACTTTTCTCCTGATTTTTCTCCTTATTTTCTCCTGCTTGTTCGGTAGAAACTCGCTTTTTCTTCCAGAGTGTTGTGGTGAAAAAGCCCTCGGTTTTGTATTCAGCTGGCGGGAATCCATCTTCCGAGAGAATCCGGGCGATACGCGGGATGCCGGTGCCGACGCTCTCGACAAGATGCAGACGGGCGAACATCCGGAAGATAAGCGGGTTTCTGGAGCGGCTGCGGTGGCCGAAGTCGGCTGCCACATAGGGCAGCAGTCCACCGGGGTTTGAAATCTCCAGGCGGTCATCGTAGAGTTGGACCATGATCTTGGCTCCGGAATCGAAGTAGTCGCGGTGGCAGATGGCGTTGGTCAGGGCTTCCTTGATGGCGTCAAGGGGCAGTTCCCAGATTTCCTGACGTGGGTCGAAGTCGTGCATGACGTATTCGACGGCCAGAAACTGTTTGATCCAGGCCGTGGCGTTGTTGTATTGTGAGAGAAGCGGTCCTTCGAATGTCTTAGAATCGATAATGTGGACATTCTCGGTGCCTTTGAAGCGGACGCAATGGATGATTGCATTGATGAATCGCTTGCCACAGGCATCGGAGAAAAGCATAGGGACAGCGTTGGTTATTTCTCCTTTATCCGTGAGGAGTTCGAGGTTGGTGATGAGTTCCTGGCTGGGGGCGTCGGATGTGATGCCGGCTTGGCGCTTGAAGTCACGAACAGCTTCTTCAGAAACGTCTTCCCATTTGAGCCAGCTACAGACGCCCATATCGAAGTTGAGCTTTCCGGCATCGTCGAAGATCTTCCGGACATCGGCCGGTTTGCGGAGCTTCTGCGAGTTCGCTCCACGTCGGACATGAACAGCGCCGGAGCAGAAGTAGGGCTTATCCTCCCCTTCTTTGACTTCCATAACCCAGATCTCATGACCTGAGACTGAAAGCGGATAGATGTCGCAATCTACCTGCGGTTCGATTTGGTCCACCGAATCCCGAAGAGCGGAGCGCTTGCTGTTGTTGATGGTGAAGCCTTCTGTGAACGTACCGTCATTCTTGACGCCGAGCAGGATACAACCGCCCGAAGCATTGGCCAGGGCGCAGATTTCCTCGCTGAGTTCCCGCACTTTTGAGGGAACCTCGCGCTTCAGTTCGACCTGCTGCCCTTCTCCCTGGGCAATCAATTCCAATGCTTTATTTTCGTCAATCATGACCATGATGTTTAGATTACAAATATACTGATTTCATCGCATACTATTGTTGTCTCATGAATCGAATGATGGGACTATTCCCCCATTTGGCCAAAATTCATTCCCCCGTTTGGCCAATTATTGTTCTCGAACCTAATCATTATATCTCGATAATCAGATCTATATTCCTGAAATTATTCCGCCACTAAGACATCAGATTGTTCTTATTCGGCGGAATAATTAGGAGAACGCCGCCTCACGATCAGATACTTAGACCAGGATTGTAGTAAATGGAAAAATAACCTCTGAAAACAGGGTTTCTGCATCAATCTTTCACTGTTTTAAAACTTCCTCGACTGAGAGTCAGTTCTTTGCGGAATCTCACTATTGAGTGTAAAGAAGTATTCTGGTTGAAGAAAAAAGATCAGTTGCTTGTCCGGTCTGGTTCATGTATTAGATATAACAGTCAAACTAAACATCTATCTTCAGAACTAGAAATCGAAGGTGAAATGCTAGCTCTTGAAGGCAGGAAAAAGCGAGTGAACTTGGAATGTTTCAAGATAAAATAGGCGTGTTTTCGAGAATGAAAAAATCACCTTATCGCGACACATTTCCGAAGACTGCGACAAAGCCATTTTTTTCTTTCAACCAGAGAAATTGAGGTTCTTGTCACAGTTGCTGCAATTCTGGGCGACAGTTTTGTCACAGTTTTTGTCACAGAAATCCCTATTTTGTCACAGTTGCGGCAAAACGCCCTCGTAACTCATTGATAATCAATGATGGTTGTCGTGTGCAGAAATAACTTTGGAAAGTTCAGGTCTTGCTGCATCGGAAAGTGAAAAAGAATATCCGGTATAGAAAGGGCCATTGAGCCCGATCAGATTATTCCTGAAAAGAATACCCGAACCCGGCCTTGGGATTCGGTGAAGATGGCGAGAGCTGGGGACCGCAAAAGAATCAGGTATCGTATAACGATTCCTATTTCCTGATGTTATAAGCCATCAGGGCTGTGCCGCGGCGTACATAGAGTTTTCCGTCAAAGATAGTTGGGTGAGAGAAACAGGCTCCTGAGCCGTCTGTTATGCGGAACTCACTTACCACATCCAGCTTCTCGGGATTGATGCGGGCAAGACCCAGGGTGCCGCGACGCTCATCGAACATATAGAACATACCGTCAGCCATGATGAGCGCGCCGCGTCCTTTACCTCCGGCCCACTGCTCGTGATAGAGCACCTTGCCTGTCTCAATATCCACAGCCGCCCACTTGTGCTTATCGCCAGTGCTTCCATAGATCACGCCGTCAATCTCAACCATTCCGCCCATGTAGAAATCAACCTCCTTGTTCTTCCAGAGCAGTTTGACACCCGACAGGTCATCGGCCATCTGGTACATGGTACAGCCGTGACCGTCACCCAGACTGACCAGCAGCTTGCCCTTGTAGAACACCGGAGTGTTGATCATGGAGTAGAGCCATCTCTTGGTGGCGGGATCGGAAGTCCACTGGCTGTCGTTCCACACAATCCTGCCGGTCTCGGGATCCACTCCGAATATATGCATCTCTGTTCCGCTTATAATCTGCCGATGCCCGTTCCACTCTATGATGCGGGATGTAAAATATGTAGCATTATCACCAAACCCTTTTGTCTCCCAGATTACATCGCCGGTCAGTTTGTTGAAAGCCGCCATACATATCTCCTTGCCGCAGGTGGTCACGATGACCTTGTTACCGTCAATCAGAGGATGCTCACATATACCCTGGTCATTGGGAGTAAGACCATACTTATTCCAGTAGTCTATGGTCCAGAGAATCATGCCGTCAGCACGGTTCAGACATACCAGCTCACCCATGTTGCTTACCATATAGAGACGGTCACCGTCAACCACAGGAGTGGAGCGTGTCTCCTGGTAAGACTTGGTCCAGGCATGTCCGTATTTGACCTGCCACACCATTGTGCCATCCAGTCTGTAGCAGCTCAGACGCTCCTCCTGCTCATCATCGGTAAGTCCGGCTGTATAGATAAAACCGTCACTCACCAATGCGCTGGAGTTACCCTTTCCGGCATCATTCACTACCCATAGTTTCTCAGGGCCGCCTTCAGGCCATTCCTTAAGCAGGTTTTTCTCATTAGGATATATTCCGCAATGGTTCACGCCACGGAAATCAACCATCTGGGCCTTAAGACCTATTGTCATAAAGGCAACGCTTAGTAATAATAAAGTACGTTTCACAGCAATATCCGGTTAGTAATTCACAACAATTGATTGTATTATTTACTCAGAGCTTCACCTCTATGCTCTTGAGGTCCTTGTCAAGCGATGAACCACCGTAAAGGATGGCATAACGTCCGGGCTTGAACTTTAGTCCGTCAGTCTTCTCGTCATAGAAACTGAACGCATCCTTACCCAGTTCCACCTTCACGGTCTTGGTCTGACCGGCAGCGATATTCTCACGGGCGAAACCCGCCAGGGACTTGATGGGAGCGTCGGCATCATCAAGAGACTTCACATAGACCTGTATAACTTCATCACCATCAAGCTTTCCGGTGTTGGTAACAGGAACTGTCAGTGTCATGTTCTGTGCCTTACCCGCGGTCTTGGCATCACCGTAGCTGAATGTGGTGTAGCTCAAGCCGTAACCGAAAGCGTACAGGGGCTGCCCCTTGAAATAACGGTAAGTGCGGTTATTCATGGAGTAGTCCTGGAAATCGGGCAGCTGGTCAGTCGATGCGTAGAAGGTTACAGGCAGACGTCCGGCAGGATTGTAGTTACCGAACAGCACGTCACCTACAGCCTGACCGCAAGCCTGACCTCCGTACCATGCCTGGATAAGAGCGTCATACTTGCTCTCCACATTGCCGAATCCTATGGCACTGCCTGATACATTGACCAGAACGACGGGCTTGCCTGTAGCATCCAGTTCCGCAAGCAGTTGCTGCTGAACCTCGGGCAGTTCAATCGATGAACGGTCATGTCCCTCACCCTCAATGTCCGATGATATACCGCTTACCATCACGATGACATCGGCTGCGGAAATCCTGTCAATAACCTTGGCGAAATCCACCGGCCCGCGGCTGTAGATATCAAATGAGAATGATGCGGAACGTGCCTCGGGCTGTGAGAGCTCAATAGAGATATCGTATGTCTTGCCCTTCTCCACCTTGAATGTGGTAGCAGGAGCACCGCCACGGCCGAAACCACCGAAACCACCGAAACCGCCACGGCCGCCGCCCTGACCCTGATTCTCAGCTATGGTCTCACCGTTCACCTTGAATGTGTAACGGGAACTTCCGCGTACGCTATAAACCATATCGCCGGTATAATCAGCTGTAAAGCTGCCTGTATATTTGGCTGAGAAACCGGTCATGTTCACGCCGTCGGCCCATGGGCAGTCCTCATGTGCCAATGCGGGCGATGTGGTGTTCAGTGTAAGAGGTTCATCATAGTCAACACGGGCAACCACACCTCCGGTCCAGTCAAGAGTGTTGTAATACTCTGCGTGCAGGCCCTTGCCTCCGTTGATCTGACCCACATAGTGTGTGGTGATGGAAGCGGCGTTCAGGTCACAACCCTTCTCATAAATAATCTCCGCATTAGGAGCCGCCTCACGGATACCGTCCAGGATGGTCTTGGTGTTGGCAGCCGAAGGATAACCGTTGTAGTTACCCAAGATTACACGGGCATCATCGGCATTAGGGCCTACAACCGCAATCTTCATGTTCTTGCGGAGCGGAAGCAGGTTATTGTTGTTCTTGAGCAGAACTATAGCCTCATGCGCGGCCTTGCTGGCCAGAGCCGTATGGGCCGGACTGCTCAGGTCATCAAGTCCCAGGTTTGCCCAAGGCAGAGCTTCGGCAGGATCGAACATACCCAGCTCAAAACGGGCCTTGAGGATACGCTTTACGTTCACATCAATATCAGCTTCAGTAATGAGTCCCTGTTCAATGGCCTGTGTCAGGGCGCGATAGCTGGTTCCGCACTCAATATCGGTACCGGACAGAACGGCATCGGCCGATGCGCTGGCGGCATCCTTATGAGTGCCGTGCTGGCGGGCGTTGAAGAAATCGCCTATGGCACCGCAGTCAGTCACCACAAGACCCTTATACTGCCACTTGTTACGCAGGATATCCACCAGCAGACGGTCACTTGCGCAGCAAGGCTCATCCTCATAACGGTGATATGCGCACATCACCTCCTGAACATTACCGTCCTGAACAAGACTCTTGAAAGCAGGAAGATAAGTCTCCCAAAGGTCACGGCCGGAAACGCTCACATTGAACTGATGACGCAGAGGCTCAGGTCCGCTGTGAACGGCATAATGCTTGGCGCATGAGTGCAGCTTGAAATATTTCTTGTCAGTGCCCTGCATACCCTTTACAGTCTGGGTACCCATCACGGCATTCAGATAGGGATCCTCACCCGGAGTCTCCTGGCCGCGTCCCCATCGGGGATCACGGAATATGTTCACATTAGGGCACCAGAATGACAACCCCTGATGCCAGATACTTCCGTTAGGCTGTCTCACGCCCAACTGATGATGGTCAGTGGTGTTCCATACGGCACGTGCCTCATCGGACACAGCGGTATATATCTCCAGCTGCTGGGGAGCATCGAAAGTGGCGCCCAGGGCAATCACCTGCGGAAAAACCGTAACATCATCATAGCAAATACCGTGACAGGCCTCATTCCACCAGTTGTAAGCGGGAATGTCCAGACGGTCAACAGAAACAGAACCGTTCATCATCAGTCCTATCTTCTCCTCCGGCGTAAGCAGGGAAAGCAGATTATCGGCCCTCTTGTCAAATGACAGCTTAGGGTTCTGGAACGGATACTCATAATTCTGGTCATTGCAACCCGACAGCAACATCACAGTTGACATAATGCCCAATAGCATGATACTTCTTTTCATAATATAAGGTCAGTTTTCAGTTAATAATCATTTCTTTGTTTCCACATCCGGTCAGGAAGACATACATATCTGTCCTATTTCCGGAAAAGCATCTGTACCATCTCGCTCAGATAGATACGCCATGGGCCCCAGGTATGTCCTCCCGGCGTCTCGCGGAAATAGTATCTGAAATCTATATCATCCAGCTGCCTGTTGTAGTTCAGGACACCCCTGTACAGGAAATCATCAGTGCCGCACCCTATGTAATAGAGCTTGTAACCATTCTTCTTCATGTCCAGGAGCTTCTGTTTCTGGGCCGGATCACTGATATTGCTGCCTGCGGCCGAGAACAGTCCCACATAGTCAAATGTTCCCGGATAATCCTTGGAAATGGTGAAAGCATGACCGCCTCCCATGGAAAAACCCGCTATGGCGCGTCCCTCTTTCCTGGTTATGGTGCGGTAATTGCCGTCAATGAATGAAATCACCTCCTTGAACGAATCAGTGAACGATGCTATTCCCGGACGCGTATTGGCATTGGTGTAGGTATCCCCGAAATAGGCCGGAGCCGCCTGCTGGGCAGGATTGCCGTTTGTCATCACCACAATCATAGGCTCAGCCTTCCCCGCAGCTATCAGATTGTCCAGGATCTGAGCTGCACGTCCCAGGTCAAGCCACGAATTCTCATCGCAGGCATTACCGTGAAGCAGGTACAGTACCGGGTATTTGCGTTTCCCGTTCTCATAGCCTGGTGGAGTGTATATATTCATCCTTCGGCGCATCTGAAGCGTGGAACTCTCATACCAGCGTGACGTTACGCTTCCATGAGGAACATCCTGGACACTGTAGAGATCCCCTTTCTCTCCGCCTATTATAAAATAGTTCATCCAGCGTGGAATATCCTTCACCACTGAATAGTTAAGATCCAATATAGGTTGTCCGTCCACTGTAAGACTGTAGAAATACAGCTCTGATGCCAGCGGAGCAGTAGTGTACGTCCATACACCATCCCTCTCCGTCAGTTCCGCGGAACCATCCATGAATTCCCCGGACACCTCCACCTTCACCGCCTTGGGATTCCTGTAACGGAAAGTCACGCTGTTGTCCGGATTGATTACGACACCGGTAAAGACCTCATTCTGAGCCGCAATGCCAAAAGCCATAAGTAGCATCAAAGCAACAATCAGGCTCTTTTTCATAACTCTATTAACTCTATCCATGTCTCTAAAATAACTTGAATACAAATATAAGCAAACCTTTTTGTAATATCCTCACAAAAACCAGCATTTCAACACCAAGAATCTATCGTCATCAACTTCGTTTTACTCTCGCTCTACCCATAGGGTTGCCATAGGGTAGCCATAGGGTAGCCATACCCATTTAGTATGGCACAAAGCAGCCTGGACTATGGCTAACCTATAAGACAAGACAGAGAAATATAGTATTGCTTATCCAATCTACATATCGAGCGGTTCAAGCGTTACAGTTGTTACAGTTGTTACAGTTATTTTATAGCGTACACACGAATATTTATATGGGATAACCATGATTTTTACTGTAACACTGTAACAACTGTAACAAATTAGGCCTTTTTTTCCTGAAAAGGTTGACATTTTCCTGAAAAGGTTGACAGTGCCGGAATATTCAGGAAATAAAAAACATTTACAAAGTAGCAAGAAAGGGAACCTGACCCTTCTGTACTACTCGTATTGTCATTATGAACGGAAAAACTTACGCTCCAGTTGGGGAAAAAATTCTTCCCAACTGGAGCGCAAATTTTCCCCTACTGGAGAGACAGCCGGGGAGTTGAGGACATAAGGCGTCGGCCGAATGCTCTGGACAGAAAAAAATCCTTACAAGAATACAAAAACAGTGCAATTGGGGCCTGTGCAATTGGGGCCTGTCCCCTTTTGCACGTGTGTACTCGTGCGGCTGTCGTAACGCAATATGCCGGACAGGCAGTCAGGGGGGTAGCTGTATGTGGTCACATTGTTCATGAGAGTTATTATCAAGTAATAAGATTCTACAAAGTTCTCATATTGCGACCAATCTACCCCATAGTTCCTACCAAAGTATTCTTGTAAAGAGATATTTAGGGATAAGTTAGTGTATAATCCATTCGCCTAAAATCATCTAAAGATAAATCATATCGTTTAAGAATCTTGTATCCATCTCTAACCTCGTCCCATGAATACTTATTTAACGTGTCACTATGGAAAATAAAAACCGATAAAGTATCGTGCGGTAAATAATCCTCAAAGAATTTCCTCCATGTTGAAAGACCCCAAATCCTAAGCAACACGTCCTTAGAATTAGGTTCCAAAGGAGAAAAAACATAAATGTTCGTCAATGGCAATGAGTCTGGATAAAAGGTTCCATCTTCATGACCATCTGCTGCATAATACCCAATATCGTGATCTGATTTATTGATAATGTACAAATCGCCAGGCTCACGTTCAAATGCCAAAGTGAAAAGATCACTACAAAAATCACAACTTTGCATTAAAAAAAAATGCAATAATTATCAGAATTATTGTTTTATCTCTTTTCTTAATCATCTTAATCTCGTTGGGAAAAAAGTTTCAATTTTATGTCCTTTTTGATTTGAATCTTTTGGAAATAGTTCATATGATCGGGGATAAGGCCTGCGGTGTTGTCAACGGCCGTGACGGGGCTGAAGGTGGTGTAGCTGTATTTTGTCATACTATTGCCTCCTTTCTAATTTTTTCTTGATGCGTCTTTCAAATCTTTCAATACTCATCCCTTTTGGACTAATTCTAAACCTTCTCAAAAAAAATTCTTGCATGTTTGTAAGATTGCCAGAAACTTTATTATTTTTGACACGAAGAAAAAGACCATAACATAGTTGTCCATATTTATTTTCATAAAAAATAATATAGCTCTCATCCCCCTCTTTATAGAACGAGCCTGTTTCTATTGTCGGATCCTCATTATTTATTCCTACTGTATCAGGGAATAAAGTTATCGTGTCTTTAACTCCTAAATCAAAATCATTCAATGTTCTGATTTTCAAAGAGTATAAATCAACAAATGATGAATGATAATACAATTCTTTTTCAAGTATTACTCCCCTGACCACATATTGAGAATAAAAATCAAAATTTGGAAAAAAAGGAGCAGGTCTTCCTTGAAAAGCTGCGACAGAAAAGCAATATAAATTAAATAATAAAAATAGTAGAAATCTTGTAGTTTTCATCACTAGTACGGACTATTGTAATAATGTATTGTTTTTCTGAAATTGTCACTGCATGACACAGTTATACAAAAGTAGATGAGAAGGGACCGGAATCACTGAATATGTCCTTCAACTCGGAGAAACACGAGGCAAACAAGATTGGTCCGACCACACTGAACACCAATGCAATTATGCTGATAATCAGGGAGGCTGTCAGGAACCCCTTAAGTTTGTATCGGCCGGGTTCCGTCTGCACTATGTGACGGCCTTTGAGACTCTTGATAAATGCTATAAGGGAGAATATGAATCCCAGGACAGGAATGATGGAAAGGTCATTTGCCACAAGGGACCACACGAAACTGCTTATGGCATGAGGTGCCACCTCCCGTTCTTTCTCAACCTCAACCGCATCGTCAGTGGATTCAACAGTCTCCTCAGCGGATTGTTCCACGTATTCAGGTTCATTCACCACAGCAACCTCTTCGGCCGAAAGCTCAGCCTCAGGCTCATTTCCGGATTCATTCTCTACCGGCTGATTATTCTGATTAGCATTGAATGGTGATTCAACTGACACACTTACCTGTGTGCCGCAGAAAGGACAGAACAGTGCATTTTCCGGCAAATCCTTGCCACAATTGTAACAAAACATGATTCTTCTCTTTGATTTGGTTGTTCAACAATGTTTTCAGTTTACAAACATAATGCTTTTTTCTATTCACCGCCAATAGTCCGGGCTATTTTGCCGATATTCAGGCTGCGGGCGGAAGCATCAATGATGTCCTTATATACCCCACCTTTCTTATATACGTCATCAGGGTGTCCTGACTCCTCCACACGGCCTTTCTGCAGGGCATAGACCATATCGCTGTCAATGATCTGGGAGATGCTGTGGGAGATTATGATTACGGTACGGTCCTTCTTGATGGCGTCTATGCTGTTCTTTATCTGCTCGGTGGCTATGGCGTCCAGGCTGGCTGTAGGCTCATCCAGGAAGATGACCGGCGGGTTCTTAAGGAAAAGTCGGGCTATGGCTATGCGCTGCTGCTGTCCGCCGGAAAGGTCAGTAGCCTTGTTCCGGAACTGAAGGGGAAGCGCCATTATCTGGTCATAGATGCAGGCTTTACGGGCAGCCTCCTCCACTTCCTCATGGGTGGCATCGGGCTTGCCGTAGAGTATGTTCTCCTCTATGGTGCCGTCAAATATGTGGTTCTTCTGGAGCACCAGCCCTATATGGTCACGCAGGTTTTTGGTGTCATATTCCCTCAGGTCCACACCGTCCAGAGTAATGCTGCCGCGCTGCGGTTCATAGAACTTGTCCAGCAGGTTCACTATGGTGCTCTTGCCTGCGCCGGAGAGTCCCACAAGGGCGGTTATCCGTCCGGGTTCAATGGTCATATCCACCCCGAAGAGAGCCTGGTTGCCGTTGGGATAGGTGAAATCAACGCCTGAAAGCCTGAACTCACCGCGTATCTTTTCCGGCCGGTATGTGCCTGAAGGCTCCACCTCGCTGTCCGAGTTAAGGATGTCGAAGAATCCTTCGGCATAGATGAGCGCGTCATTCACATCATCGAATATACGCTGGAGCTGGGTGATGGGGGCAATCACGTTGCTGAAGAGCATGACATGATACATGATCTTACCGATGGACATCCCGGGATACTCAATCAGCACCAGATAGGCGGTCAGGATTATGACCAGAACCGTTCCCACCTGCTTGACGAAACTCTTGATGCTGCTGTAATAGAAACTGACCTGACGGGTCTTGAGCTGATTGGAGGTGACCTGGTTCTGGAGGTCCAGCTGCTTTTTCCCCTCTATGGACTCACGGTTGAATGACTTTATGACATTTATGGAGTCTATGATATTCTTGATTCCCTGACTCTTGGATTCCAGGTATCCGCGCATCTCACGACGCCAGCCTTTGAGCCTGCGGGCCTGCCTGTAGGTTATCCAGAAATAGACCGGAACTATGCACATGGCCACAAGGCCCACATAGACATTGGCCGCGAACATGAGGATAAGGGCCAGCAGTGCGCTCGTGAACATGGGCAGCAGGTCAATGAAGAAATTCTGCACCGTGCGGGACAGGCTGCTGACTCCCTGGTCTATACGGGCCTGTATCTTTCCTGTGGCGTTTTCCGAGGATGAGAAGAAGGCCATGCGGAATGTAAGCACTTTCTCGATGACGCTCTGGGAGAGGTCCTTGGACACAAAAATGCGCATTCTCTCACCGTAATAGTTCTGCGCGAAAGTTATGCCTGCGGAAAGTATCTCCTTGCCCAGCAGCACCACCGATATTATGATAAGGATACGGGCGGCCTGGTTCCATGTGAAATCAGTACCGATGAGGGCGTTAATGGCATCGACTGTCCGGTCAAGCACAATGGCATTGACCTGCTGCATGAAAGAGCCTGCAAGAGTAAGAACGAGAGTGACAATCACCAGAAGCCGGTATGGCCTTACAAACGGGCGTATGTTCCGGAAGAGCTGCAACAGATTCATAGGGATACATTTTTTCAGCAAACTTAATCAAAACGGGACAAACTGTATCTTGTTTTCCCGTTTTTGACTGTTCAGCGCTCTTTTTTGATGAATGAATCCCCTGAAACCAAAAAAATAATATAAGTTTGGCATGGATTTTGCTCTTATAAACACAAAAATGAAATGATATGACACTAAGGAAAATTATTACTACCATGCTCCTGCTACCGCTTGTGACAACACTGTATGCGCAGGTGAGCCCGCTTGAGCAGTTGAAGGCCGATCCGCGTAAAGCGTACGGCACTGACTACCCTTACCAGTCACAGGAGACTGTACTCACCAAGGCCCCACGGGGATATAAACCGTTCTATATCAGCCATTACGGCCGTCATGGTTCAAGATACTACTGGAATGACCAGCTCTACAATGATCTGGACAGTCTCATGACCACAGCCCACAACAAGCACCTGCTCACTGCCCAGGGTGAGTCCTTCTACAGCAAGTTCATGGCAGCCAAGGATGAGCTCAAGACCGGAGTAAGCGAACTGACGCAATTAGGATGGGAACAGCACCAGGGTATAGCAAGGACCATGTATAACCGCTTTCCGGAAGTGTTCAGGAAAGGAGGCAACATACTGGCCATTTCATCACTGTCCGGCCGATGCGTACTGAGTATGTCCGCCTTCTGTCAGGAACTGGTACAGTGTAATCCCAAGCTGGAGATACGCGAGCAGTCATCACGTTTCACTCTGGACGGAGTGGTGCCCGATGACAGCCAGAATCCGGTAAAGCACAATTATCCCAAGGCCAAGCCACGTTACGAACAGAACAGGAACACGTTCAGGAGCGACAACTCCCTGCGTAGGGATATCATATCCCGTGTGTTTGTCAGCACTGACGGACTGCCGGGCAATGCAAGCCGTATATCAGGTGATCTCATAAACCTCTATACCTCACTTCCCAACATCTATCATGAAGGGATGATGGGTGACATAATAACCGACCAGGAGATAGCTGACCAATGGGAGAGTTCCAATCTGGGATCATACTCATGGGTGTTCTCCGGACAATATACCATGATTCCCATACTTCAGGACATACTCAGGAAAGCCGATGCCGTAATCAGCGGAAGCAGTGACCATGTGGCTGACCTTCGTTTCGGGCACGACAGCTGTCTGGGGCCGCTGACCGTGCTGATGGGGATAAACGGTGCGGACCTTGATCCGGAGGACCCGTATGAGGTGAAGAACTGTTACCAGAGCTGGGAGACATGCAAGGCATCAAACATACAGCTCATTTTTTACCGTAACAGCAAGAGACCGGATGACATTCTTGTAAAATGTATGCTGAACGGTGCGGAGGCTACACTTCCGGTTCCCACAGACAATGCACCCTATTATAAGTGGTCAGATTTCCTACGTTTCTATACTGACCGCATAAACAACGCTCCGACAGAATAACGAAAGGATTCAGAATTTGTTTAAATATGACAGAAAAGACTCCGGTCCTGCTGCTCACCGGTTATCTGGGCAGCGGAAAGACAACCCTTCTGAACAGGATTCTCAGTAACGGCAAGGGTATAAGGTTCGCGGTAATAGTAAATGATATAGGTGAGGTCAACATTGACGCCTCCCTCATCCAGCAGGGTGGTGTGGTAGGCATGAATGATGACAGCCTGGTGGCTCTGCAGAACGGCTGTATATGCTGTACCCTGAAGATGGATCTTGTGGAGCAGCTGCACCAGATTATTGCCCTGCACCGTTTTGATTACATAGTGATTGAGGCCAGCGGAATATGCGAGCCCGGCCCTATTGCCCAGACCATCTGCTCCATTCCCCGCATGGAGGACAAATACACCAAGGACGGGATTCCGGAGCTGGACTGCATTGTGACTGTGGTCGATGCACTGCGAATCCGTGACGAGTTCGGCTGCGGCGATGACCTGATGAAGAAGAACATAGGTGAGGAGGATTTGGAGAACCTGGTCATACAGCAGATAGAGTTCTGCAATATCGTCCTGCTGAACAAGGCATCGGAGGTGAGTGCCGACGAGCTGTTGCGCATACGTAAGATAGTTCGTGCCCTGCAGCCGAGTGCACGTATCATGGAGTGTGACTACGGTGACATAGAGCTGGATAATATCCTGAATACCGGTATGTTTGACTTCGAGAAGGTGGCCACAAGCGCCACATGGATCCATGAGATAGAGAAACGCGGCTCAGAACTGGAGGACCAGGATGATGAGGATAAACATGAACATCACCACCACGATGATGATGACGATGACGATGATGAGTATGAGGAGCATGAAGGTGACGAGCACCATCACCATGATCACGGGCATCACCACCATCATCACGACCATCACGAGCATGAAGGCGGTGAGGTGGAGGAATACGGGATAGGCACATACGTCTATTATGCCCGCCGCCCGATGGACCTGAACCGTTTTGACTGGTTTGTCTCCAAGCGCTGGCCGAAGGGTATCATCCGTACCAAGGGTATGTGTTATTTCACCGATGAGTTTGACATCTGCTACCTCTTTGAGCAGGCCGGCAAGCAGATGACACTCAAGAATGCCGGACAGTGGTACGCCACCATGCCCGAGGACCAGCTGGCCAATCTGCTCCGGACTGACCCCACTCTGGCGGCTGACTGGGACGGGACATACGGCGACCGGATGCAGAAACTGGTCTTCATAGGCCGGAATCTGGACAAGGCCTACATAAAGAAGGAGCTGGATGCATGCCTGGTTGAGTAACGTTGGCGTTGGGCTTTTAATCATGAAACGGTGGAGGATTTAGAAAAGATATTGGAGGAGCACGGGATAAAACCTACGGCCAATAGGCTGCTGGTGCTCAAGGCGCTGGCCGGGAGTGAGCGCCCAGTCACCATGGCGGAGCTGGAGGAGCGTATTGACACGATTGACAAGTCCGGAATCTTCCGTACTCTGGCTCTTTTCAAGGAGAACCATCTGCTCCACCAGATTGATGACGGTTGCGAGGGCGTCCGCTATGAACTCTGTCACGCCAAAGGTGAGACCGATGATGACCGCCACGTGCATTTCCACTGCGAAGAATGCCACCGCACTTTCTGCCTTGGGGAGATTCCGGTCCCGCAGGTGAGATTCCCTGACGGTTTCCTCGTGGAGAGCGTAAACTATATGGCCAAGGGCATCTGCCCGGAATGCGCCATAAAAAAGGGTCAGCAGCCTTTCCAGCACGTACATTACGCATAATGGGCAGCAGGGACAACACACAGGATGATGTGCCGGGCGGAGCTACCAGGGTTCTGCTCCATACCTGTTGCGCTCCATGCAGCGGAGCCATAATTGAATGGATGACGCTGAACGGGATCACGCCTGTAATCTACTACTGCAACCCCAATATATACCCGATTGAAGAGTATTTGGTCCGCAAGGAGGAGTGCAACCGATACGCCAGCAGTCTGGGCCTTGAGATAATTGATGCTGATTATGACCATACTGCCTGGATGCGTTGCGCAGAGGGACTGGAGAATGAACCGGAGCGCGGGGCACGCTGTCTGGAATGTTTCAGGATGCGCCTGCTGAATGCCGCTCGTTACGCATCGGAGCACGGGTTCACGGTGTTCACATCCACCCTTGATTCCAGCCGATGGAAACGCCACGACCAGATTGTGGAGGCAGGCCGTTGGGCAGCGGCACAGTTCCCGGGTCTTACCTTCTGGGAGCGCAACTGGCGTCAGGGAGGACTGCAGGAACGCCGCTCACAGATAATCCGCGAGCAGGAGTTCTACAACCAGCGCTACTGCGGCTGCGAGTTCAGCATGAATGACATGTGTGATGACAAGAAACAGTCCCGCCAGCGCATCAGAAGGCTTATCTCCGTCATGACGCCTGAGCAGAAAGCCACACAGTCCGCCGCCATCTGGGAACGTCTGGAACGGAATGAGACTTTCCGTAACGCCACAGACATTCTCATATATTGGTCAATGGACGATGAGGTCCAGACACCTGCATTCATACGGAAATGGACCGCAGCCGGAAAGAGTTTCTATCTGCCCTCCATTCAGGGTGATGAGCTTATTGTGAAACGTTACACCGGAAGCGGCTCGCTAAAGCCTGGAGAGCAGTTCGGCATACCTGAACCCGATGGAGAACAGGTAAACGACCTGAATCCCATTACATTGGTGATTGTTCCAGGCCGTGCTTTTGACAGTATGGGACATCGTTTAGGACGCGGCCGCGGGTTCTATGACCGTCTGCTGCCACAGTTACCCCGCGCACTCAAAGCCGGAGTATGTTTTGACTGCCAGAAACTGCCGTCAGTGCCAGTGGATAGAAATGACATTAAAATGGATTTTGTAATATGATACTCTGGTACTCCGGATGCGGCAACAGCCGTTTTGTGGCAGACACTCTGTCCAAGGAACTCGCAGACAGCAATATGATATTCATCCCAGATGCCGCCCGCCAGGGAATGGCATTGGAATTCGGACCCGACGAGTCTCTGGGAATTGTCTTTCCCGTCTATTCATGGTCCGTGCCCAGGCTGGTATCGGAGTTCCTGCGTACAGTCAGCATCAAAGGCAGACCGGCCTACATATTTGCAGCCTGCACCTGCGGCGACGAGACCGGACTTACGGAGAAACATCTTAAGAAAGACCTATCCAGGCAAGGTCTGGAGCTTGATGCCTTCTTCTCTTTCCAGATGCCCGAAACCTACATCAACCTGCCTGGTTTCAAACTGGATACACCAGAAAATGCCAGCCGTAAAATAGAGAGCACAAAAGCCAGCCTACAGGATGCCGTAGAACTTATAAAACATCGCACCAAAGGCAGTTTCAACAAACTCAAGGGCGGGTCATCATTCCTCAAATCAAACATTCTCAAGCCCCTCTTCTACGGTGTGCTCATAACCGACCGCAAGTTCCGTGTATCGGACCAGTGTATCGGCTGCGGCATCTGCGCCAGGAACTGCCCCCTGCAGAACATCACAATAGAGAATGACCGCCCCAAATGGAACGGTCATTGCACCAACTGCATGAGCTGCTATCACCGCTGCCCCAGGAACGCCATCAATTTTGGCAGCGCCACCCAGGGCAAAGGTCAGTATTACTTCAAACAGGAGGAATGATTGTCATAATCAGTTCATTCTGAAAGTAACCGGAACAGTGTATTTGACGCGTACTGTCTCACCTTTCTGCTTTCCGGGAGTCCAGGCCGGCATAGAACTTACCACCCTTAAAGCCTCAACATCAAGTTCAACGCCTTCGGGACCTGCGCTCTTTACAACCGCCGGCTCAACTATCTTACCATCCTTATTGATCACAAAAGTAACTAACACGCGGCCCTGAATATTGTTTTCCTTACATCTCTCAGGATATTGCAAATTACTTCTCAGGTATTCCAGCAGAGCTTCTGTTCCACCCGGAAACTCAGGCATTTCCTCCACTACCATAAACACCTGGGATGTATCGGCCTCCTCAATTCCACATTCTTCACATTCTTCAATATCCCAATAAACATCGGTAGGGGGTGCATCCTTCGTATTCACATCCATTTCAGGGTTTGCATCCTGTTTGCAAGACGATGCAACTATAACTGACAATGCCACTGCGGGCAACATGAGCAACACTCTTAGGCGTGCCCAAGGATTTGTTGAATGTCTGTTCATCATAATGATTCTTTTTTTGGTTGAACAATTTGAGAAATTATTTGTGGTTGTCGCAAAACTGCCCTGCAGTGCAGCACGGACAAGACAAATCTGATAATGGCGGCCGTCAAAGCCATCCTCCAGGACCGATGCATCGGCCTCAAACTCATGAACCTCCAGCAGGCTGCGGCGCAGCATCCAGGCGGCGGGGTTGAACCACTGCACTGCGCAGAACAGCTGGGCCAGGATAAGGTCAAACGAGTGGTGATGGTGCACGTGAGCCTGCTCATGAGCTATTATCATGGCACCGTTGGACTCATAATCCTTACGGGAAATCACTATGCAGTTACGCCAACTGAACGGGGCGTAGTTACGCTCGGTTATAACCAGACGGGTTCCGTCGGCCAGCGTTCTGGAACGGTGATGGCAGATAATCTCTGAACTCAGTATGCCGATTGCTATCCTTAAGAGACAGAATATCACTCCTGCCAGATAGACAACCGTAATTACCGATAAGATACTTATGCTGCCGCCTGACTCCGTTGCCTGCGCGGGATTTACGCCCAATGTGCCATCGGCATAAACCATAATCTCACTCAGCATATAATTAATAGGTACCGATGCCCTGCTGCTGATACTCTGGAAGTGCATTACCGGTACAACAGCAGCAAATGCAAGTGTTGCCAGCAGCACAAAACGGTTGAAACCATGGAATGTGGTACGGCTCAGAGTCAGGCGGTAAACAGCCACCATCAGGGCCAGCGATACTGCGGATACTATAAGGTAAATCATGACTTTGCGGTTTCAAGCATGTTCAACATATCAATGAGTTCACGTACATCAGAGTCACTAAGACCTGATTCCATTATAAAGGTATTGACCATAGAGCGGGCAGACCCGTTAAACAGTTTGTCCTTCATCTCGGTCAGTGTCCATCGGGTGTACTCTCCTTTTTCAATAAGCGGATAGTAGATGTGCTTCTTGCCCTGTGCCTCATAGGATACAAAGCCCTTTTGCTCCAGGATGCGCAGGAATGTAAGGATGGTATTGTACGCCGGCTTTGGCTCATCAAGATGATTGATCACATCCTCAACGCCACAATGCCTGTGCTCCCAGAGCACGCTCATTACCATCTGTTCTTTCTCGGTCAATGCTTTCATTTGTTCTAACTAATCTTTTAGTTGACACGGCAAAGAAAAAAACTGCAAAGGCAAAAAGCAACAAAAAATGGCTTAAAAAGTGTAATTATCGCTGACTTTAACCTATATAATTAGTTGTTAACAAAGTGGGTTCATGGAAAAATGCACAAAAAAAGAATGACGATCCATGGGACCGTCATTCTTAAACAAAAATCTACACTTAAAGCACCTCGAAGTCGAGTGACTGAAGGTCCTTGTCGGCTGATGAAGAGCCGTACAGCAGCTTGTAACGGCCGCTGAAGGTTGACAGCTCGTCAATCTTCTCGTCATAGTACTGGAATGACTTACCGGTCAGTGTGATGACGGCATTGCCGGTCTCACCTGCCTTGAGAGTCACGCGCTGGAAGCCCTGCAGACCCTTGATGGGAGCTGCCGGATTGTCAAGGCTCTTGACATAGACCTGGACAATCTCTGTACCCTCACGCTTGCCGGTGTTTGTAACCGGAATGGTGATGGTCACGCTGCCGTTCTTCTTCATGGAGTTCTTGGACAGGGTAGCCTGACCATACTTGTAAGTGGTGTAGCTCAGACCGTAACCGAACGGATAGAGAGGTTCGCCCTTGAAGTAGCGGTATGTGCGGCCTTCCATCGAGTAGTCTGTGAACTCGGGCAGCTGGTCTGTGCTCTTGTAGAATGTAACAGGCAGTTTGGCACTTGGGTTGCAGTCACCGTTCAGGATCTCGGCAAGAGCCTGTGAACCACCCTGACCGGGATACCAGGCCTGAATGAGGGCATCAAACTGGTCCTCGAGGCTTCCGAATCCCATGCATGAGCCTGCACAGTCAACGAATATGACTGGCTTGCCGGTAGCGTGCATGGCACGGATAAGACGCTGCTGAACGGCAGGAATCTCTATGTCGGGTTTGTCACCACCCTCACCCTCCATGGAAGGAGTGATACCACCTATAATTATAATGGCCTCCACGTTCTGGTCAACAAGGCTCTTGGCAAGATCGCCAAACTCAGCAATCTTCTGCACGCAGAACTGGGCGTTCAGGCGGGCGAAGTTACCTGTCAAGTGCGTGTATTCAACCTTGATATCGTATGACTGACCCTTGACAACCTTGAAGGACTTCATCTGCTGCATTGCGCCGCCACGGCCGAAACCACCGAAGCCGCCACCGAAACCGCCACGGCCGCCGCCACCCTGGCCGGCCTGCTGCTCCTCTACCAGACGGCCGTTCACATAGAGCTTAAAGCCGTTGTCTGAGTTGATGCTGTAGTTCATGTCACCTGTGAAGGGAGCCACAAGCTTACCGGTAAGACGTGCCGAGATGTTATCGGTCTGGTCCAGACCCTGCACGAAATTGTAGGCTCCGAAGTTGGAGAAGTTAACCTCCTTGTAATTGCCGGTCACTGCAGGAGCGCCCTTGAACTCGGCATTCTTCCAGAACTCACCCTTGAGGCCCTGGCCGCCGTTGATATCTTGGGTGTAATATGTGGTATAGTACTCGTTGCGTACCTCGCACGCACGGTCATATACAATCTCAGTATTGGGGAAATACTTCCTGATACCGTCAAGCAGCGTACGGGTATGCTCACGTGTGGGGCTGCCACCGTACTCACCGTTCATCATGCCTGCATCGGCAGCGTTGGGACCTACCACAGCCAGCTTCTTTATGCTCTTGCTGAGCGGAAGGACACCGTTGTTCTTGAGCAGCACCATAGCCTGACGGGCAGCCTCAACTGCCAGCTCGTCATTCTTCTCGCTGCTGATGACCTCAGGTCCGAAATTTGCCCAGGGCAGCATCTCAGCGGGATCGAACATTCCCAGTTCAAAACGGCCTTTCAGTACACGACGGAGAGCGACATCTATGTCGGCCTCGTTGATCTTGCCATCCTCAAGTCCGCCTACCAGCGACATGAAAGCACGGCCGCATTCCAGGTCTGTACCGGACAGGACTGCATCGACCGATGCGCTCTCGGCATCCGGATGGGTTCCGTGCTGGTTCCTGTTGAAGAAGTTGTTTATGGCATCGCAGTCTGTCAGGACGATTGCCTTATATCCCCATTTCTCACGCAGGATATTTGTGAGCAGACGGTCACTGGCGCAGCAAGGCTCACCCTCATAGCGGTTGTAGGCGCACATGACCTCCTGAACGTTACCTTCCTGTACAAGAGCCTTGAAAGCGGGCAGATAGGTTTCCCAAAGGTCACGCATGGAGACCACTGCATCATAGCGGTGACGCTGTGACTCGGGACCGCTGTGCACGGCATAGTGCTTGGCGCAGGCGTGGGTCTTGTAATACTTCTTGTCATTGCCCTGCATACCCTTGACGTTAGCCACACCAAGGACACTCATGTGATAGGGATCCTCACCGTAAGCCTCCTGACCACGACCCCAGCGCGGGTCACGGAAAAGGTTCACGTTAGGACACCAGAATGTAAGCTCAGGGTTGCCGGGTGTGTAGTTGGCTCCCATCTGAACGTTGAAGATGTCATGATTTGAACGGTTCCAGTTGGCGCGGGCCTCATCGGACACAGCCGTGAAGACATCATAGACCAGCTGTTCGTTGAAAGATGCACCCATGCCGATAGGCTGCGGAAACACAGTGTAGCCGCCCTGACGGACACCATGGCACGCCTCTGACCACCAGTTGTAGGATGGGATTCCAAGACGGTCCACTGAGACGGACTTGTTCATGATAAGCCCCACTTTCTCCTCAGGAGTAAGCAATGACATAAGATTGTCAACACGCTTGTCAACCTTGAGATTAGGATTCTGGAAAGGATACTCATACTTTCCACCGCCGCAGGATGCCAAAGTAAGTGACAACACGGCCAATACGATTAAGGTTTTTTTCATAAGAGATTATTTAAAAATTTGTTCGCAGATGTTCAAACGTATATTAACTGCAAATATAGAATAATCTATTTAAAATAGCAATACTACTCTTAAGGTAGCATCGTCCTATTTTTTTCATTATCTTTACACCAGACTAACCTAAAAGAAATGAAACGATACATAGAACAGAACAGGGAAAGGTTCTTTGAGGAGCTGTTCTCCATTTTGAGAATACCTTCAATCAGTGCAAAACCAGAGCATAAGAATGATATGGTGCATTGTGCTGACAGGCTCAAGGAACTGCTGCTTGAAGCCGGAGCTGATATGGCTGAGGTATTGCCTACAAGCGGCAATCCGGTGGTTTTCGGACAAAAAATAACAGATCCGTCACTTAAGACTGTGCTTGTTTACGGCCATTATGACGTGCAGCCGCCTGAACCGCTGGACAAGTGGAGGACAGACCCTTTTGAGCCGGTGATCCATGATGATGCCATCTGGTGTCGCGGTGCCAATGATGACAAGGGACAGCTCTTCATGCATATAAAGGCTTTTGAGTATCTTGTCCGCACCGGCCGGCTCAATCACAATGTAAAGTTCATTTTCGAAGGTGAAGAGGAGATAGGCAGCCCCTCACTTCCTGAGTTCATAAAGTCCAACAAGGAACTCCTTGCTGCGGATGTCTGTCTGGTATCGGACACCACTATGATATCGGACAAGGTACCGTCTATTAACTGCGGAATGCGCGGTCTGGCATATCTGGAGGTTAAGGTTACAGGACCTAACAAGGACTTGCATTCAGGCCATTACGGAGGTGCTGTGGCTAATCCCATAAACGTGCTTTGTGATATGGTTTCATCACTTATAGATAAGGATGGTCATATAACCGTTCCAGGTTTTTATGACAAGGTGGTGGAGTTGAACAGAGAGGAACGGGCAATGTTGGCTCGTGCGCCGTTCGATATGGAGGAATACAAGGCTTTCCTGGACATCAATGAGGTTAAGGGAGAGAAGGGATATACCACTCTTGAACGCACCGGAATACGGCCTTCACTTGATGTATGCGGAATATGGGGAGGATACACCGGGCAAGGAGCCAAGACAGTGCTACCCAGTGAAGCTCATGCAAAAATCTCCATGCGTCTGGTACCAAATCAGACCAGTGCGGAGATCTCAAGACTTTTTATAGAGCACTTCCTGCGCATCGCTTCCCCGTACGTCAAGGTGGAAGTTACCCCGTTCGAGAGCGGTGACGGTTTCCTGATACCTATCTCATCGGCCGCATACAAGGCTGCATCCCGTGCCATAGCTGAGGTATATGGAATAGAGCCTGTACCAAGCCGTGGCGGAGGAAGCATACCTATTCTGGCTGAGTTCCAGAAGGTGCTTGGCCTGGATCCTCTGCTGATGGGTTTCGGTCTGGAGCGTGATACTATCCACAGTCCTAATGAGAGCTATCTCCTTAAGCAGTTCTTCGGAGGGATGGAAAGTATAGCACTTTTTTACAAGTACTATTGAGTCATTCCGTCATCATTCAATTGAATAGAGAATCTCCGAGGTATCAAGCACGCCCTTCATATAAGTGTCATGACGCACATATCCTATCCCTTTGGAATACCATGTAATGTTAGTGACATCACGATGGTGTCCCGGGCCCGACTCTATCTTACGTTCCTCCAAGACCATACAGCGGAACGTGCCCGCGGGAACGGATATGGTCTCCTCACGCAGAACATGGCGGTTCCACACTCTCACACTGTAGGTCAACGGCCCCACCTTGGTTTGTGCAGTTACTGAAGGCAGTGTATCGCCAGGCTGCATGTCAGCCGGCAGGACAGAGAGTGTGCCACTGCCGGTTGTGTTCATACCTATACGTGCTTTCACATAGGAAGCCATCGCATTCCCAATATCGGCCGACACGTCATCGCCATTGATTGTAAACCGCTCCACAACATCCGATTTGTAGAGTGGTTTTCCGTTGTTTTTCAGAAAAGCCGATGAGGTGGTCATTTTCCTGTCAGTTGCAGTTCCTTCAACGCTGATGACAGTCAGTACATGACGCCAACGGAAACTGCCATTCCCGGCATCTTTCCTGACATACTCCAATCTGGCTCCTTCCCTGTCACAGATATAGCCTTGCGGATATGTCTTACCGGACAGCATTGCCAGACAGAAAAAAAACGTTATCCTCTTTAACATCTGGTCTTAAGATATATATCACAAATATACAGGGATTTTTGGTCGGATAAAACAAATAACATACTTTTGTGACCTATACAAGTTTAACCTAACAAGCCAATCAAGATGAAAAGAACTCTCATTTTACTGTTTGCAGCTACTCTGCTTGCAGTTCCTACTCAAGCACAGCTCCTTAACCGCCTTACTGAAAAAGCTGTAAAGGCAGCTGAAAAAGGTGTAGAGAAAGCTGTTACCAAATCTGTCGAAAAGACTACTGAAAAAGCGGCTGAGAAGGCATTGGGCGCTGCCGAGAAAGCAGTAGATGCTCAAGTCAACAGGGGCGTGAGTGCCCTTAACGAGTCAACAAACGAATTGAACGCATCCATTCAGGAAGCTAACCGCGTCAATGATTCCATACGCAAGGCCAATGGTCTGGATGCCCAGGCCGCAGCCGGTCTTGGAGGACTTGTCGGTTCCTATATGACACTTATGGGTGCAGGTACGCCCAAATACGAGGACAAGGGTGATGAAGTGCTTCTCTCATGGGATTACGTAGGCTTCAAACTGGAGTGGCTTGCCAAGTTCAAGGGCGACAACTGCAACGAATCCAAGATGATGTACACCTTCCAGACACCCGAACTGGCCACACAGTTCTACCGTGAGCAGACAGCCGAACTTGAGAAGGATGAGGCCAAGAAATGGTCTGTAAAAGACAAGGTCGTAACCGAGGACAATACTGACGAATACAAGGGAAAGGACAAGGTTGAGATCAAGGCTTCCATGCAGCAGATTGTCCTCTCCATGGGCGGAAAACTCGAATAACCAATTACCCAAACTTAATTATAAGAAAGATGAAAAGATTTCTGTTAGTCGGCGCTATAGCCGCAGCATTCGCAATGGTTTCTTGCGACGAGGTCAAAGAAGCTATTGATGATATCCAGAAGGATAATGAACCCACATACGTAGAGTCCAAAGATGGCTTGACCATAACTGTCTCTTATGCCAAGAACGGTATCAGCGGAGAGACCATAGCCAAGTTCAAGGTTGACAAGAGCGGAGAGCAGCACTACCTGAGTGACACTGTCTGCACCTCTTTCATAAGCAAGACCTCTTATGTTTCTGAGGCTGTTGCAAAAAGAGCATACGAAGAGTTGAAACCTGAGAGCGACGAGCAGACCGAGATAACCTATGACGACAAAAAGACCATTACCGTTGATTACAAGGATTATGTCGGATTCGAGAAACCGATGGCAGTCTGGGCCCTCCAGTCCATACTTGAAACTTATAAGATGATTTATTCAGGTTCAAGCCAGATTACTGACATTGGACAGAAATAAACCTGCATACAAATATCAGACAGAAAGAGGCTGACATTCCGTTCAGCCTCTTTCTGTTTTAATAATCCGGGATCATTTTCCGGGAACTATCAGTACGCAGGCTCCGCCTCCGGGAGCAAGCTTGAGTTCAAGCACGGACTTCCTGTTCACAGTCTGCGGAGCCTCAGTCCTGTATGTCTCGCGGTTGGTGCGGTAGTGGGTATCATCGGCATCGGTGCTGACGGTAGCCGTGAACTTACCCTTACCCAGGAAACTCAGGGGAACCTCAATCTCACGCTCATCCTCGTTAGTTGCGGCACCTATAAGCCAGTCACCGTCCTTGTTCCGGCGAGCCATCACGATGTACTCACCTATCTCGCCAGCCAGAGTGATGCTCTCCTGCCAAGGCTGTTTCTCGGCACTCAGAAACTCCAGCAAAGCAGGATACTTGCGGTAGTACTCCGGAATGTCCGGAATCACCGTAGCGCCCGACCACGTAATGAGAGTGCGTGCTATCTCACCTGTAACTGTGGAAGGTACCTCCTGGTTGTTGTCCTTACGTGTGGTGCGCCCCTGATGCAGCTCCAGGAACCCGTTGTTCTGGTCAATCGGTCCGGCCACCATATTCACAAAGGCCGATGTCACAAACGTCTTGGGCTGGAAAATCTGGCGTCCGTCCAGCTGGGCCTTGCAGTACTCGCGCGTAATAGCGTTGGGATACGTGCGCATCTGACCGAAAGGATGCACCGGATAGTCGTGATAATCAACCATAAGGTGATGCTTGGCGCAAAGACGGGTAATCTCCTGAGTCTTGCGGTTCTTCTGCTGAGGGTTGCCGTTCATAAACCCATATTTCACGCCGCTTGCGCCCCACTCCTCATACTGCGCCAGAGTCTCCTCAATGGGATAGTTGGTGCCGGCCACATCATTCAGGTAGAGCCACACGCCCACACCCTTGTCCTTTCCGTACTGGATTATACGCTGGACATCACGCGCCTTGTCACCCTTGGTGGGATCGGAATCCTTCTCAAACTCCGGGCCGTACCAGTTGGCATCCAGTACCAGCCCTTGGAATCCCTGTTCCGATGCAAAGTCAATCATACGCGTCCAGGAGTCATAGTTCATGCCGTAACGGTAACCGTCCCAGACTGCCCCGTCAATGCGCCAGTCCCACAGGTAAACGCCGGGACGTACCCAGCTGAAATCACCCTCGGGCTCGGGGTTGAGAAGCTCCAGCAGATGTGAATCCACAAGGTCACCGGGGGTATTGCCCACCATCAGCACACGCCAGGCACCAACGTATTGGCCTTCGGCATCTATCCGCTCCGGTATTACCCCGAACTCAGTCGAACCGCTTTTGGACTGCAGTCTCATTGGCCATCCATCAGCACTCAGACCAGCCTCATGTAACGCAAGGTAGAGGTCATCGGCCGCCTTTATTGTCATCAGGGGCAGACGCTCGCCGCCTGTATCGGACAAATTCTCGGGGCCGATGTTATGACGCTCGCCGTTGTAGAACCAAGCGGTGTAGTCATCGGCAAAATTGAAGTTGGTATGTTCATAGTAGTTTGTCAGACTGGTCAGGCGGAAAGCTACGCCCTCATCGTAAACACGCACGTCCAGATTGTCTACACCTGTAGCCGAAATCAGAGCGAACGAACGCCAATTGTACTCATCCCTGACGACCGTGCGCTTGCCCCAGAGTGGCTTCCACACGCCCTTGTGCTTATACACCTTCTTGGTGATAGGATGTATATCCGTAACCTTGCAGACATCATCGGCCGACTGGGTCATTCCTAACGCGGACCACCCTATCACGTCCTTGCCATCGACCGAAACCTTATAGACAGCGTTATTATAGAAATTGTACATCACGCTGAAACTGATCTTTTTATCCGGTGATTTTATCTCATAGATTATGGACTCGGCACCTGCCCGGCAAAGTAATGAAAAAACAAACGCTATAAGCAAAACTATTCTTCTCATAATCACTTTTCGTTAAAATCTCTTCAAAGTTAATGAAAAAAAGACCAAAAGCCCAATTACTCAGGTGAATAGTTCCAAATCAAGAGAAATCTGATTTGACGTGACATTTGCGATATTATCGGATTTGTCATATTTTTGCAGAAAAGGTTTTACAAAAATTACGGTGATGAACAAAAAGACTATCTTAATTATTTATGGACTTTTGATTTGTGTTACTGCCATTGGAAAGGAGAAGGAAAAAGAGTATTCTTTCACTCATCCATGGAGCGGCAAACGTATTGCATACATAGGCGATTCTGTAAGTGACCCTGAAGTTAAGAAAGGGGATAACATGAAACACTACTGGGATTTTCTTCAGGAATGGCTTGACACTGAACCTCTGGTGTATGCCACGAATGGTCATACTCTTCAGAACGGTTTGTCCAGTATTGACAAACTCTATGAAGAACATGGACAGGAGGTTGATGTGATTGTAGTCTTCCTGGGAACTAATGATTACAATGCATCGCTTCCTTTGGGTTCACTTTATACCGAACAGGAAAGTGAGACAGAGAGAAGTTTTGGAAATCAAAGCTATAAACAGTATGCTGTGCGCAGGACGCTTTCTCTCTCCGACAAGACTGTTTTCGGAAGAATAAATCTGGTCATGCAAAAGCTCAAGACTTTATACCCGGCAAAACAAATCGTGTTTCTGACCCCTCTCCATCGCGGATTTGCTGAATTCGGCAGTTTCAACATACAGCTTGACGAATCCTATCAGAATTCCCGTGGACTTTATATTGACGATGTTGTAAACGCCATAATCGAAGCAGGAAGAGCCTGGTCCGTTCCGGTCATTGACCTGTTTGCCATAAGCGGGCTTTCACCCACCCTACCTGAATACAAATCTTTCTTTTTTGATGCTGAGCACGACTGTCTCCATCCCAATGAATCAGGTCATGAAAGGATTGCCAGGACTCTACTCTATCAGACACTCGTAATCCCTGTATTCTGAGCCTTTTCCGTTGTCCTGCACCATATATGCGTCTTTCACGGAAAAGGCGCTATTAAAAAAAGTTAACTGCCATAGACACAACTATTAATTAAAAGCCAAATGAGTATTTTTGTAGGTTAAATGAAATACATATACTCAATTCAACATGAGCAAAACTACCAAACGTGTGCTTATTGCCTTGATCGTGATAGGCCTGACAGTATGGGGCTATATTAGTTTCAAACCCAAGAAAAACAGTGACATACCAGTTGGACCTGTTCCAGGAGCCATGAGCGGCCCGGCAGCAGCATTGGGCCGTGGAGGCCAGACCCTACTGGTACGCCACGTGGTAATGCAGCCTACCGAGCTTGCTGACGGAATCAACATCAGCGGCAGTCTAATACCCAATGAAGAGGTTAATCTTTCATTCGAAACATCAGGTAAGATTACGGGAATTTACTTTGAGGAGGGCAGCAAGGTGCGCAAGGGGCAGGTTCTGGCCAAGATAAACGATGCCCCGCTTCAGGCGCAGCTCAAGAAACTGGAGGCACAGTATCAATCTACTGAAGACCGTCTTGCCCGCCAGAGAGCGCTCTATGAAAAGGAAGCAGTGAGCAAGGAGGCTTTCCAGACTGCTGAGGCCGATTTCAACAAGCTTCAGGCCGATATTGAGGAGTGCAAGGCCAAACTGGACCAGACTGAACTCAAAGCCCCGTTCGACGGGATAATAGGTTTGCGTCAGGTAAGTGTAGGAGCATACGCATCGCCCAGCATAAATGTAGCGACCCTGACCAATACCGAGAAACTGAAAGTTGAGTTCGCCATACCCGAGCGTTACGCCGGAGTGCTACAGAACGGAGCCAGGCTCACCTTCACGGTAGAGGGTAGCGACGAGGTCTATCCGGCACAGGTCTATGCCACTAACTCAAAAGTTGACCAGGGGACAAGAACCTATCTGGTGCGTGCCATTTACAACAATGCAGGAGGCAAGTTGGTTCCCGGCCGATACGTTAGCGTAAGCCTTAATACCCGTACTTTCGAGAACACTTTGGCAGTACCCAGTGAGGCTATCATTTCAGAAATGGGGATAGACAAAGTCTTCCTTTATAAAGGAGGCAAGGCCATTCCTCAGGAAATCACCAAAGGACTTCGTACCGATGCAATGGTTCAGGTTCTGAGCGGCCTGAACGTAGGTGATACTGTAATAACAAGCGGCACTATGCAGCTACGTACCGGAATGAGGGTTGAACTGAAATAACCTGCCGCAAGATGAACATTTCAGAACTTAGCATACGGCGTCCGGTACTTGCCACAGTGCTGGTGCTCATAATAATACTGTTCGGTGTTGTGGGTTACACCAGTCTTGGTGTACGCGAATATCCGTCAGTCGATAACCCTATTATATCGGTATCAGCCTCTTACCCCGGAGCCAATGCCGAGGTTATTGAGAATCAGATAACCGAGCCACTGGAGCAGCAGATAAACGGTATTCCCGGAATACGCTCGCTGTCATCAGTAAGCCAATACGGCAACAGCCGCATCACGGTTGAGTTTGAGCTCTCGGTGGATCTTGAGACCGCCGCCAATGACGTGCGGGACAAAGTTTCACGAGCACAGCGAATGCTGCCGCGAGACTGCGACCCGCCCACTGTTTCCAAAGCCGATGCCGATGCCATGCCTATCCTGATGGTGGCTCTGCACAGCGACAAACGCTCACTGCTGGAGTTAAGTGAGATTGCTGACCTTGTGGTAAAGGAGCAGCTCCAAACCATACAGGACGTAAGCTCCGTTATGATATGGGGTGAGAAACGTTACTGCATGCGCCTGTGGCTGGATCCCGTAAAGATGTCAGGGTACGGTATTACCCCTATGGACGTAAAGAACGCCCTGGACAAGGAAAACGTGGAGCTTCCTTCCGGAACTATAGAGGGCAACACCACAGAGCTTGAGATACGTACCCTGGGCCAGATGCATACCACCGAGGAATTCAATAATCTGGTCATAAAACATGACGGTACCAAGGTAATCAGATTCAGCGATGTGGGTCAGGCAGAACTGAGCCCCCGTGACATAAAGAGCTATATGAAGATGAACGGCATTCCTATGGTGGGTGTGGCAGTAACCCCCCAGCCCGGAGCCAATCACATCAATATTGCCAACGCCGTATATGACCGCATGAAACTTATGGAGAAGGATCTGCCCGAAGATGTGGGTTATGAGTACGGTTTTGACAACACCCGTTTTATCCGTGCCAGCATCAACGAGGTAAAGACTACACTGTATGAGGCATTCATACTGGTTATCTTTATAATTTTCCTTTTCCTGCGTGACTGGCGCGTGACTCTTATCCCTGTACTGGTAATCCCGGTATCAATTGTGGGATCGTTCTTTGTAATGTATCTGCTGGGATTCAGTATCAACGTGCTCTCCATGCTTGCGGTGGTGCTGTCGGTAGGACTTGTGGTGGATGATGCCATAGTCATGACCGAGAACATATACAACCGCATAGAAAAAGGCATGACTCCGCTACAAGCCGGCATTGACGGTTCAAGGGAGATTCTGTTTGCCATCATATCCACCTCAATCACACTGCTCTGCGTATTTGTCCCTATCGTGTTCATGCAGGGTCAGACAGGCCGCCTGTTCCGCGAGTTTGCATTCGTGATAGCCGGTGCCGTGGTGATCTCAACCTTTGCCGCTCTGACCTTTACTCCCATGCTCTCCACAAAGATACTTGTACGCCGCGAAAAGAAAAACAGTTTCTACGCATGGTCAGAGCCATTCTTTGATGGGCTGAACAAATACTACAGCAAAAGTCTGGAGTTTATACTTCGCAACCGATGGATAACGCTTGCCACAATGGTTCTGGCACTTGGAGCAGCCGTATGGATGTGGACCAAGACTCCGTCCGAGATGGCGCCTATGGAGGACCGCTCACAAGTAACAGTACGTACCCAAGGCCCCGAGGGAGTAACCTACGAATATATGCGTGATTACACCGAGCGGATAAACGATGTGGTGGATTCACTCATGCCCGATGCCAAATTCGTGACTGCACGGGTGTCCAGCGGTGGTGGTAACATACAGATAACCCTTAAGGACATAAAAGAGCGTAGCTACTCGCAAATGGAGGTGTTTGAGAAGTTGAGCGCCGCAGTACGCAGAGAGAACGACGCCCGAGCTTTCGTACAACAGCAGTCCTCATTTGCGGGAGGCCGCGGTGGTATGCCGGTGCGTTACGTATTGCAGGCTACCAATATTGAGAAACTGCAGGATGTGCTGCCCACCTTCCTTGCCAAGGTAAATGAGAACCCTGCCTTCCAGATGGCCGATGCCGACCTAAAGTTCTCCAAGCCCGAGGTCCGCATATCAATAAACCGCGAGAAAGCCAACCTGCTGGGGGTAAGCACCAGGGACATAGCCCAAACCCTGCAATGGGGATTAAGCGGCCAGCGGATGGGATATCTGTACATGAACGGTAAACAGTATGACATAATAGGTGAGATAAACCGTCAGCAGCGTAACACCACCCAGGCCCTCAAGTCCATCTACATGCGCAGCGGAAGCGGCGATATGATACAGATGGAGAATCTGGTGGACCTCAAGGAGGATATTGCCCCACCCCGTCTGTACCGCTACAACAGATTTGTATCGGCCACAGTATCGGCCGGACTTGGAAAAGGCTATACTTTAGGACAGGCGCTTGATGAGATGGATAAGATAGCCAAGGAGACTCTGGATGACACATTCCGCACCGCACTTACCGGTGAGTCCAAGGATTTCCGCGAGAGCTCCAACAGCCTGCTGTTTGCTTTCGGACTTGCACTGTTGCTTATCTATCTGATTCTGGCTGCGCAGTTTGAGAGTTTCAAGGACCCGCTCATTGTGATGATTACCGTACCTTTGGCTGTATTCGGTGCTTTGGTTTTTCTACGTGGCGGAAGCCAGACAATGAATATTTTCAGTGAGATAGGTATAATAATGCTTATAGGGCTTGTGGCTAAGAACGGTATTCTGATTGTTGAGTTCGCCAACCAGAAGCAGGAGGCCGGAATTGACAAGTTCATTGCCATCAGAGATGCATCGATACAGCGTCTGCGTCCTATCCTCATGACCAGCACATCCACGATGCTGGGCCTTTTGCCTCTTATGTTCGCTCACGGTGAGGGCAGCGCAGGACGAGTGGCAATGGGAACAGCTGTGGTAGGCGGAATGCTCATATCAACATTCTTCACCATGTATATAGTACCGTCCATCTACAGCTATATTTCGACTGACCGTAAAACCCGAAAGAAAAAAGAATGAAACCATCCGGAATAATTATTACCATTGCAGCCCTGACCGTTTGCATAGGTTCCAGTGCTCAGATAATGACTCTCAAGGAGTGTCTTGAAAAAGGAATCCGTGAGAGCTACCAGATCAAGTTGGTGAACATTTCCGAGGAGAAAGCCGCCAATAATGACTCATGGGCATACGCTGGTGGGATGCCAACAGTATCAATATCAGGCGGTTATTCCGGTTCGCTGGCCAGTAATGACGCGACCCTGCGTTCCGACGGTTCCACAGTGTCCAATCGCAACGTATTGGACCACACCCTCAACGCCCAAGTGCGTGCGGATATGACTGTATTCGAGGGATTCAGCATACAGGCCAGCCGGGACCGCATGGAGGAACTTCATACCCAAGGTATCATACAGACACGCATAACTATTGAGGATTACATAGCCAGCCTGACCACCGAGTACTACAATCTGGTCAGACAAACCATTCATCTTCAAAACCTGGATTATGCCACAGCTCTTTCACGTGAGCGTCTGCGCATAACCAGCGAGCGTTACGATATGGGCGGAGACTCACGTCTGGACTATCAGCAGGCACAGGTCTATTTCAATTCTGACAGTGCCAGGAGCCTCAAACAGCACGAAGCTGTGGCATCGGCCAACATTCGCATCAACCGTCTTATGTCCAATCAGGACCTGCGTTCCGTCCATGTGGCAGCCGATACTGCCATAACCCTTCTCACAGGTCTGGACTATCAGTCTCTGTATGATGATATGATGAGGACCAACTCTTCCCTGCTGCGGGCTGAGAGTAACCGCTCTCTGGCCAGAATGGACCGCAAGGCCGTGCAATCCCGCAACTATCCGTATCTGCGTCTCAATGCTTCATACGGTCTCACGCACAATATCTATGACAACAACACATATACTGACCGCACCAACTGGGGGCCCAATTTCGGAGCCACTTTAGGTATGAACCTGATTAACGGCAAGCAACGTACACAAGAGCGGAACGCTATTCTGGACGAACTTAATGCCGATATCACAGTTGACCAGCTGGAGCTTCAGCTGAGGGCTAACCTGGATGATTTCTGGCAGGCATACTGCAACAACCTGCTCCTTCTGGAACTCCAGGAACAAAACCTCAAGACTGCACAGGAGACAATGGAGATAGCTCAGGAACGTTATATGCTCGGAAACCTGTCCGGAATAGAGATGCGCGAGGCTCAGAAATCCCTCTTGGATGCCGAAGAAAGCCTGCTCCAGGCACAGTACGACACCAAAGTATGTGAAATTTCACTCATGCAGATAAGCGGCCGCATCATGCAGTATCTGGAATAACCCGGATTTTAATAAAACCGGCATAGCCGCATCTTTAGGAAATTTCCCCCGTAATAATAGGATTTTTCCCTGACCAGAGTAATATTCCCTTATTATTTTTGCATTGGAAACAAACACAAAAACGATATGTCTAACATTTTAAAGAATACGGTTATGAAAAAGTCAGTTTTAATGATGGTTCTGCTGACAGCGTCAGTGACAACCTTTGCACAGAGGAATGACTTGTATTCAACTGGCTCTTCAGGCAAGTCCGCCTCAGTATCAGCTCCGGCCACATCGGTCGCAACGACTCCGGCTGTATCTTCAGCTCCGGCCGCTACACGGCAGATAATAGAGAATCGTGATCCCGATGAGTACAACCGCCGTTATTCTCCCGCGACAAGTGAAGTGGTATTTGATGACGGCACATACTACGATGCACCCACAGTCTATGTACATGACACCGTTTATGTGCTTGCCAACGGCGGAGGCTCATACTCCGAAGGTTATAAGGATGCAATCGATGATTACGAGAACACCTTCCGTCTGTACCGGTTCCACAGGAACGGACGCACCTACCTGGGTCTCTATGCCGACCTCATCTGGGATCTGGCTTACTGGGATTTTGTAATCTGGGACCCCGTATGGTATCGTTCCCACTATTTCAACAGGTATCTGTACACACCTTATTTCTATGACCCCTGGTTCTACGATCCTTATCCTTGGTACTACGGTGGAAGTTATTACTCATGGTACTACTACGATCCATGGCTGGACCCCTGGTATTATGATCCTTTCTATTATGGTCCCTCATACCCCCATGCCTATCTTGGCCCTGGTGCAGGACATGACAGAAGAATAGTTTCACGCGTAGAGAACTTCTCGCCTGCAAGACCTCAGGGGCGCGGATGGGACAGCGGTCTCTCCGGAAGGTCTGTAGCATCACGCGGATCATCTCTGAACAGTTCCAGAAGTACTGTTTCAAATTCCGTTGCATCCGCTGCCTCTTCAAGAAGCGTGAGCAGCGCAACATCCAGGAGTGCGTCTTCAGCCACTTCCAGGAGTGCATCCGCTACCACCTCAAGGAGCGCGTCTTCAACCACTTCCAGGAGTGCATCACAGTCCACGGGCAACCGTTCCGTGACATCCTCCGGATCACAGGTAAGGAGTGTGGCTCCGGCAACATCAAGCCGATCTGTGTCCAACACCGGTTCAAGCAGTCGTTCTACTTCAACACAAGCCACACAGGCAACCCGTTCGACACAGTCATCGTCAACATCGACCTACAATAGGCCAAGCAGCACCAGCTCTACCCGTACCGTGACTGGCGAGAGTAGCGTTTCACGCAGCACCGGGACTTCATCGTCATCATCATATTCATCATCCGGCAGCACCAGTGCATCACGTAACGTAAGTGCAGGTTCAGCCGGCACTGTAGGGACACGTACTCCCGTAACGAATCCTACCCGCAGCTCGAGCAGCTCAAGCCGTACCATAACAAGCACTCCGAGCAGTTCAAGCAGCCGTAGTGTCAGCAGCTCGTCATCACGCAGTTCAAGCAGCTACGGTGGCAGCTACAGCAGCTCATCCAGCAGCTACAGCAGCTCATCCAGCAGCTACAGTGGCTCATCCGGCAGCTACAGCGGAGGTTCGAGCAGTCGCAGTTCAGGCAGCTACAGCGGAGGTTCAAGCAGCTACAGCGGTTCCAGTGGCGGACGCAGCAGTTCAGGCGGACGTCGTTGAAAGATATGACAAACCATATGTGACTAAGAGTATTACTTTAACGATAATAAAAGTACAGCTATGAATAAGAACAGATTATATATACTGATTGCAGCTTCTGCAACACTACTTACCGCTGGTGCACAGACCTCATTTGATGCTGCCAAGCTGTTTGAGGAGGAACTCAACGGAACGGCAAGATATGTGGGAATGGGAGGTGCCATGAGTGCACTGGGCAATGACATGTCAGTGATAAGCCACAATCCGGCCGGAATAGCGACCTATCATAAGAGTGAGGTCAATGCCACTCTCTCAGGATTCGGAACATCGGTGGAGACATCGCCTTACTCCAGCCCGAACCGCCAGATTCTGGGATATGACGGATTCACCACATACTATTCTGACAATGTGAAATCAGACATAAACATGGATCTTGACAATTTTTCATTCGTAGTCAGTGGTAATGAGGGGAAGCACGGTTACATGAATTTCGGATTCTCATATCGCCGCCTACTCTATCTGGACAAGACTCTCACTTTCTATGAGTCTTTCAAAGATGGAAACGACGATGAGATCTGGTGCGATTATGAGGATCATCAGAAAAACAAGGTTAAATCATTTGATTTCAACATCTCATATAACGCCGGAGACCTATTCCATTTCGGAATAACACTGGGATTGCTTTCAACAGACACATGGTCTGAAGGTTATATAATGGACTACTATGCAAACGCCCCTGAAGGGGTGAACCAGAAATACAAACTCAATGCCGCCAAGATGAACACCGCCACAGGAAACGGATGGAATTTAGCAGCCGGTATGATAGTACGTCCAATACAGTCTCTAAGGCTCGGACTAGCTGTCAAGAGTCCCACATGGTTCAGGCAGGAGATGGGTTACTCCGATGTAATGTTCGCAAATAACCTTATTGAATATGCCAATCCGGATAAGTTTGAAAGCTATACCGACTATAACATATCTTCACCCATGGCTCTCAATCTGAGTGCAGGTTTTACCGTAGGAAAGACCGCCTTGGGATTCGAGTATGAAAACTACTTTGTGGAACGTGCATCGCTGTCAATAGGCAATAAGACAATGTCAGGACAGGGAGCCATTGATTACCAGGATTATTCAAAAATCGCATGCGGAATAGAGCAGAATATAGGAAAGCTGAGCCTTAGGGCAGGTTACAACACCACAAGCCCCATCATCAGGGAGGATGCATTGGTTTATTTGGGAGATTCGGAATTCAATGCAGGTGAGAACGGAGATCTGGGTCGTCTTGATTTCCAGACAGAGAGATTGGGAAGGGTCAGAAACTTCACTCTCGGGCTCGGCTACTGCTCTACCGTAGATGAATCAGATTCACAGTTCTATATTGATCTGGCATATATCCATACCAACAGGCAGAACGGGTTCAACCTGAACCAGTATGATGATGACATCAATATTGATTATATAACAAAGAAAAATAAGCTCATGTTGACACTGGGATGGTGTTTCTGAATTAATACAAATCCGTAGTTGTTAGTTTGGCCCGGACGGTTTCAATGCCGCCCGGGCTTTTTTTCAGACACGGCCCTTCTTATCAGAATTTACCAAGGATACGGTCCATAACCCAGTTGGTAGGTGTAGCGCTAATGCCGTCACAGGTACACACTGACTTCCCGTTCAGATGGTCAACTACAGCCTGAACCAATGGAAACTGTACATGCTCAGGGTTGGGGATATCAAATTCATGCCGTCCTTCTGAATCATGTAACGCTATTGGCTGAAAGGTGAAAATGGAGAAACATAGCATACCTTTATCGCCCACTATCTCTATGCGGTCCTCTTTAGCGGACTCATCGGCCACGAAGCACCATGAGCCGGAGCCTACAAGCCCTGTTTCAAACTTGAAACAGGCGCTTACCGTATCCTCAGCCTGATAAAGCCCTCCACGATTGCTGCACACGCCGTAGGCATCGATTATACAACCGCACAGTTCCTGTATCATGTCAATCTGATGTGGGGCAAGGTCATAGAAATAACCTCCACCGGAAATATCGGGGATTACTCTCCATGGAAGGTTTGAACTGTTATAGTCAAGCTCCTTTGGCGGCTGAGCGAATCTTATCTGCACATTTATCAGCTTACCTATCCTTCCAGCAAGCTCACGTACCTTGTGGAAATAAGGAAGGTAACGTCGATAGTATGCCACAAAACAGGGAACACCTGTCTCACGCGATACACGGTTAATGCGCATACACTCATCATAGCTCTGAGCCATAGGTTTTTCAATATACACAGGCTTGCCGGCCTTCATTGACATAATGGCGTATGTTGCATGTGAAGATGGAGGTGTTGCTATATATACGGCATCCACATTAGGATTGTCAATTAAATCCATTGCATCGGTGAACCACTTGCCTATGGAGTGACGTTCGGCATACGAACGGGCTTTGGCTGCATCACGACTCATAACAGCATAGATGGATGAACCTTCGGCCTTTGCAAATGCCGGTCCGCTCTTTTTCTCAGTCACCTGACCACATCCTATGAATCCCCAGCGTATCATTAGAATAAAGTATCAATCGAACAACGGCCAGCTAAGTCCGAACTTAAGCATGCCCGGATTGGCCGGATATCCGGGAACTATGAACGAGTCCGTATTGTTGAAAAGACCGTCATTGGCATGATAGTACATAACATAGAACCGTACGCTCCGGATATAGCAGTTCAAATAACCGGTTATCAGAGGATACCCACCTACCTCCTGAATGCACTGACTACTCTGCAGATGATACATTCCCACCGCAGGAGAGTATGAAGGGGCACTGTAGCGTGTAAAATATGTAGCGTTGGCACCTATCTCTATGTGCAGTCTCTTATAATAGATGAACTTAAAGTACAGGTCAGAGAACACATTCAAAGCAGGAAGTGGTATCACATCCCTGTCACCTGAGAATTGCCAGGTGACGACATTGTCCCAATGCAACGGACCGGCTTTCAGGTTCTGCCGTAACTGAGCACTCAGGATCTGTATAGAACCATTATCCTGAACAGCGGTTATGTTATATGTGGGAATCTCCGTTCCGCTACCGTTGTCATAACCTATTCCTGTGTTCTTCAGATAAGTGTAGTTCGAGACACTTTCCACGTCCACACTCAGCCGGGTACCGGTTTTCCCTATTTCAAGCCAACCTCCTATCCTGGTACGCAACTCCTTGTCCAAACTGTTGTCCCACCAACTGAAGGTAGAGTGATAATTCTCCATGAAGAATGATGGTGTCAGGGCACTTACAGTAACATCAGCACCTAATTCGGCATCCTTCCTGAAAAGCTTGTGGTTAAGCTCAATCCTACCGTTTATCTTTATGTCACCTATCTCATCGCCAAGGATAACAGTCTTGGCATCGGCACTAAACGAGAGATTTTCACCTGTTTTCCTCTCCAGATGACCTCCGACAAAGAGGTTGTTCTCACCCCAACGACGCATGTACTCATTACTCCAGTCACCACCGATAGTGTCCGGCATGGAAAAATTCTGGTGCTCAAATCCGACGTATGCCGACAGGCCAGCCACCGCCCATTTACTGAACCCCTCCAAAAGGGAAAACGACAGGGTATTGGTCACATAGAAATTAGAGGCCTTATCAACCGAGTCGTTATTCAGGAAGGTACGCCCGTAATAGAAATCGGGCTGTGACCACGACTGATACTTGCGGGAGAGCTTGCCTATCTCAAGAGTGTGAGCTACCTTTCCGTATTCTATGGTCCTTCTACGTGTCAAGACAGTGTCACCAATGCTGTCCAGATAGCTTATCTGCTTACTCAACAAAATGCTCTGATTCAGCAAAGCCTGCTTCCTTTCAAGATTATTCCAGTTGTTATACAACCTGAAAGGGATATCCTCTGCACTGTACTGCTTTCGTCCTTCAGCCATAGCCTCGGGATTGGTTATATAACGGGGATCAAGAATACCGCCGTTTTCAGCCATTTTCATCTTGTCCCTGTTTACAGAAACATGAATGCTATATGCGTCTGTCCTGTGATAGGCATACAGTCTGCTGTCGAAGAATGAAGTCGATTGGTTCTCATAACGGCCACGTCCCAAAAGATAATCAAGGTCAAATCCTATTCCTGTCTTCTTTCCGAAATTGGCTGCAAAGAAACCTTTGACACGCTCTTCGCCGGTACGCTTGTCTCCGCCTTTATAATAATCAATCTTGAGCATAGGAGTCTTTGTGTCGGAGAAACGGAAATCCGACGGCTGCCTGATCCAGAAATCGAACGGAGAATCAAACATAAACGAAGGAATCTCTTCACGTTCAAAATAAAGACGCGAAAGACGGGGAGAGCCCATATTGCCGAGATGACTATAGCTTCCCTCCGCCCCCTCGGTCAGATGTGCATACTGGAACAGATGGTGCAGAGAATCCGGCTCAATCTCCTCCGGCAGTCCCATATCAGTATTGATAATCCATTGGCTGTATTCATGCGACACAACCCGCTCTACGACCGTGGAATCCTTGGACGGCTCCATATTCATGAACCCATCCATCAACTCCCCGTTGAATCCATCCTGATTCTGAGAGAGAGTACTTTGGGAAAGACAGATACCGGGAACTGACAGGAACATCACAGAGGAAAGCACTTTTGTCAGAACCCTCCTCCATTCATGAAATATGTCCGGGCCGGGCGCCATCTATGGAATAAGCCTGAGAATATATTCAGTTAATTTAATGACAAGCGAAATACCGCAGGCCCAATAAAAAGGAGTAGTACTGTAACCTGAGAATTGCAACAGGAACAAAACCGCTGTCACAGCAGCCCCTAAAAGAAAAACAGTATTCAGTATGCCACGGGCTTTGTCAAGACGTCTGTTTGATCCGGTTTTGAAACGCCTGCTCTTTTTACCGGTCTTTCCTGTTATGTCATACTCCGCCCTTTTTGAAATATCGGACAGCACAGAATAGGCATAGTCAATCCGGGCACGATGAGGATCTGTTTCAGGATATAGTGTGCACAGCCGCTCGAATGAAGCGGTTATCTCACTCTCTGAAGCACTTTCATCAACCTCAAGTATCCTGTAAAGTCTATCGTCCTTAACCATACCTATGATAATGATAAATTCTACAGCTTTTATCCTTATTTACCGGTCAATTCCTCCTCAACCCTCTTGAACAGGACATCCTTCATATCAATGGTCTTGATACGGAACTTACCGGTTTTCTTGAGGAACTTGGTCCTCTTGCGGTTGTAGCACTCTTCATCTGTGATCCAGTCCTCAGCCGTAAATGACATTCCACCTCCGTAACGTTCCTCCTCATAACGATACTTTATATCGGTCACCGTAACATTACAGTTTCCATCACTCATGTTCAAAGCGAAATTGTATATTATCCTGGCATCATCATGTTCAAATGCAGAACTCTTAAAAACGATGGTCTGCTCCACATTGAATACAAAACGGTGATTTTCCGGATTCTCGGAAACTATATATGCGTTTCTCGCATAAGGCAATGCAAAACGGCCTTTTGCCCAGTTGAGCATTCTTTCATAACAATTGTCCAAGTCAGTACCGGAAGGTAACGGGATGCTGGTCCTGAACGTTACCTTGCCGTTTTCTACAGGGACTGCGCCCGGTCCGTATTGCCGGGTGCTGGAAAGATTATCCTTTGAAAATGCCCATGCTGCCAATAGGCAACAGAGGAGTGAAACCATTATTCTTTTCATACGTATATATATAAATCCAATACAACAGCAAAAATAAGCATTTCAATTGACAATCTCCTACTTGAAAACATCAGTTTTGAACAATATTTTCCATATGCTTCTATCTCAGAGCTTTTTTAAACAATATTTGCAACTTTTCTTAAAAAAAATTGCATTCAACTTTGCAACATAAGGAAATAGTGCTATTTTTGCGACAACATGTATCAATTATTCAATCATTTCAATAACAAACAACTATGGAAGAAATTTTGAAAAAAGCTGCTGAGCTTTACTGTGCGTTCGCAAAGGATGCCGCTGCTCAGGTTGAGAAAGGAAACAAGGCTGCCGGCACTCGCGCTCGTAAGGCTTCTTTAGAACTCGAGAAGCTCATGAAAGATTTCCGCAAGGCATCACTCACTGCTGCAAAGTAATTTATCTGAGAAAATAAAAGAGGTGCAATCCAACGATTGCACCTCTTTTATTTTTTATTCAGCATGATTTATTTTTGAAGCCGGAGGGAATCGAAGGCAGCTTCGGTTCCACGAAAGGCATCTATGTCAGTAAGACCGTAAATACCGTCTATGCGGGCACGATCCGAGAACTGCCAGAAAGACCAGTCCAAGTCAGTGGCCGGTTCATCCACATAATAATGAGCTACCCAGAAACTGTAGCGGCTGAAAGCGGGAACATTCAGGTAACGCCGACGGAACTTGACTGATGTGTAGATGATAGGTTTTACCCCAAAAGATGACTCCACAGCCAAGAGGAACTCCATCAGTTCCTTTTGCAGTTTCCTGACGTCCTTCACATCGGTCTCCACATCCACCACCGGTACAAGGTCACCCTCAGTCAGCTGTACATTGTCCCTGAAGAAAGCGGCCTGAGCTAATGGAGATGTGGCTGGATTGTAAAAATGATATACACCACAAACGAAACCAGCCTCACGGGCAGCTGCAAGGTTATCATCCATATTAGGATCCTTGAACGTACCCCCCTCTGTAGCCTTCATGATAACGAACCTGAGCGGATACTCACTCCCCGCTGATGATGCAGCCACACGCTGCCAGTCAATACGCCCCTGATGATGAGAGACGTCAATCCCATAGTAGCGGTATCCGGAAGGAAGACATACGCTGTACTCCTTCTCACCGAAACATGGTTTCCACCTATAGAAATATGGTTTCAGAAGTATGAAGAAGGCTCCAACTGCAGCCAATGCAAGCAGGATTACAGTCCCTGACCAGTGAATCCACCCCGGCATATAACCGGAAACGGAGGAACTTCCCTTCTTTCGTTTCCGGGAAGTCCCCCCTTTCCGTTTCACTGCGGCCTTTACACCCTTTCGGGATGTGCCGCCCTTACCTGCGGTGCCTTTGCGGGCCGACATCAGGAAATGTTTTTATCTGTGCTCCAACTTGAGAGTCTTGGTGGGCTGGTCACAAACTTCGGCAGGACCGAAATACTGGATAGGACCCGGATAGACGAAACAGGTCTCACGGGCCCATTCGTCGCGGTGGCTGACAAACTCCTTGAAGGGAGCTCCGTCCAGCTCTACCAGAGCCTTGCGGATTACCGGCTTCATCTCACCGTTACGCTTCTCCATGTTCATCATCATGGTGATTGGGATACCGCCTGCTACCCACTGGTCAGCAGGAGCTACGGTATTCTTGATGGATGACATGTAACCTGTCTTGCCGGCGGCTATCAGCATGGAAGCATTGTAACCCAAGCTGTAGCAATAGTCGGCATCAAAGTTGGACGGAGCGGCGCAACGGCCTTCATATCCGCAGAAGTGATGCTGTGTGGAATACTTACCCACATACTTGCCCTCCTTCTTCCATTCAGCCAGCTTCACGCCTACCATATCGGCCAGCAGCTGTTCAGTCTCAATAAGGGACACCTGTACGTTTCCGTGCGGGTCACGCTCCAGTGCCAGCTGACGGCTTACACTCTCTGGCAGACTCTTGAAAATGGCGGCATTCTCAGCGGAAAGCTTGCCTACTATGTACTGGATCTTCTTGTCGGCCTGAACTGTGTCGAACTCCGCCTGGTTGGCGGCAAGAACGTCGTTCAGCTCGGCAATCAGTTTCTTGATGGCCGGGATAAACTCAATCAGGCCCTCGGGAACCAATACGGTACCGAAATTCATACCGCGTGAAGCACGGTCGGCAACGACCTTAGCAATATAGGTAACTATGTCATCCAGAGTCTGGTTCTTTGCCTCAACCTCCTCACCGACAAGGGTGATGTTGGGCTGTGTCTGCAGGGCGCACTCCAAAGTAACGTGGCTGGCTGAACGACCCATCAGCTTGATGAAGTGCCAATACTTGCGGGCAGAGTTGCAGTCACGCTCAATATTACCTATAATCTCTGAATAAACTTTGGTGGCGGTATCAAAACCGAAAGAGGTCTCAATCTCAGAGTTCTTGAGGTCACCGTCAATGGTCTTGGGGCAGCCTATAACCTGTACTCCTGCACCTATTGCCTTGTAATACTCGGCCAGAACGCATGCATTGGTGTTGGAATCATCACCACCTATTATGACAAGAGCCTTTATATCAAGAGCTTTCAAAATCTCCAAGCCCTTGTCAAACTGGTCCTTTTTCTCCAGTTTGGTGCGGCCTGAGCCAATTATGTCAAAACCGCCGGTGTTACGGTACTCGTCAATTATATCGGCAGTAAGTTCCATGTAGTTGTGATCAACCAGACCACCGGGACCCAGTATGAAACCGTACAGCTTATTGGCTGGATCCAGTTTCTTGAGGCCGTCAAACAGACCTGCTATCACATTGTGACCACCGGGAGCCTGACCGCCAGACAGGATGACACCTGCATTCAGTGTCTTACCGGCAACTGACCCTACTGTCGGCTCGAACTTAAGGTACGGCATGCCGTATGTATTGGGGAAGAGTTTCTTAACTTCTTCTTGATCAGCTACTGACTGTGTGGGCTCACCCTCGACAGCTTTTAATGCACCGCGAAGAGCCTTGGGAAGTTTAGGCTGATAAGCGGCGCGTGCAATCTGTAATGCGCTTTTTGTACTCATTTTGAATATATGTATATGTAAAAACCATCTCTAACCGGAAAGGTCACGCAAATTTCGTCAAAAATGCGCAACCTTACAAACAGAACAGCTTTATCTTTATCAGAACCTGTATAAAATTGAAATATTGAGATCGGCAAACAGCCCCGGCCCCCAGAACCATTCCCAGACATTCTCATCATCATCGCCCAGTTTCCAGTCTGATTTAAGAAAACCGTTCACATCCATGCCCCAACGGGAGTTCTGGCCGAAATACCACTGGCCCCCTATTCCGAAACCGCATCCCAGTCCGAAGTCCAGCTCCCCCTTTTCGTTATACAGGAAAATGAAATCATCCTCAGTATATTCCACTCCTTAAACAACGTGACGCCTCTTCACATCAAACGACTCCCGGAAGATACCCATGTCCGCCCTTGCGGCAAGATAGAATCCTCTGGAAGGTTTTCTGCCCACGTAATATCGTCCCTCAGGACATACCATGACACCTGCATAACGGCGGTCCCATTTGGTATCATATTTCTCACCGTTCTCAAAAGTAGTCTTTCCCGGACTCTTCTCAGTATCCCTGAACGTGCTCCGGTTCAGGAAATGAGCCTGCGCATATATCCCGTAAGAGAAACGGGTATCGGTATAATGCTCCCACATTATCTGCGGAGCTACGTACGCCAAAGAGACAATATCCAGTTTGAAACTGTTACCGAACTTGTCGTACCCTTCGGTCACGACAGGCTTGATTGCACGCGCTGTTAAAGCAGCACACAGCACGAACACTCCAGCAATAATCTTTCTCTTCATAACACACCTGTTTTGACACTGCTAAATTACTTTATAGAGTCCGTTTCCACAAATTTTAATTACTTTTGCAACATTCATATTCCGAGCATTACAAATGCACTACTGTTTCATAATCAATTCAGAGCCAAGCAAAACAGGCAATTCCGGCAAGATACAGGCTGACATAGACAATCTTGATATTACGATAGATTATGAGATTTACCGTACAACCGCTGAGAAAACCGCGACGCTATTTGTAAAGGAGTATTGTGCCGCACATCCGGAACTGGAGACCTGCTTCGTAGCTTGCGGGGGTGACGGTACTATAAATGAAGTGGCTACAGGAATGGCCGGAGCCCCAAACAAACATCTTGCAGTACTGGCATACGGAAGCGGTAATGATTTCATAAAATATTACTCTGGTAAGGATTTCCTGAGTATGAGGGACATGGTTAACGGTACTCCCCACCTGATTGACATCATGAAAGTGAATAAGGACCGTTACTCCATTAACGTATGTAATTTCGGATTCGACTCCGTGGTGGCATCGACAGCCAACCGTCTGAGCCGCAAAGGCTGGAGCAACCCTTACCGTTGGGGTATCGTCAAAGCCATTTTCTGCGGAAGGTTCAACCGCATAAAGGTATGGGCTGATGGAGAGGAACTGAATCCCGACAGACGGATGCTCCTGTGCACGCTCGGCAACAACAGCCACGTAGGCGGGGAATTCTTCTGCTCCCCCCGCGCCAGGAATGATGACGGACTTATTGAAGTGGGCTACTGCAAGACCACAACACTCATCGGATTCCTCGGCCTGCTGAAAAAATACACCATCGGATCACATCTGGATGACCCTAAGGCAAGCAGGAATTTCATTTACCGGCAGTCCAAGGTGGTGAAGGTACACAGTGATGACACGATAGAATTGTGCCTTGACGGCGAGATGCTGCCAGGCAAGGATTTCCGCATTGAGATTATACCTCAGGCCATCAGTTTCATCATCCCGGCCTGAATTTGAACCTTTTTTTCAGTCAATCATTTAAAAAAGCGCACTGCAGTATGCTCAGACGTATCATATCATCGGTAATGGCCGTGTTGCTGGCGGCGGGGAATATGCCTGCTGCCAATGCGGCCGAAGACACGCTCATGCGTCTTGCAGGCAACATCCACCAGTTCAACAGCGAGTTCCCGCAGGAGAAGGTCTATCTGCAGTTTGACAACACGGCCTATTTCCAGGGTGAGGTGATATGGTTCAAGGCGTTCGTCACACACGCCACCACCCTTAAGCGTGCTCCGAGCAAGGTGCTGTATGTGGAACTGCTTTCCCCTAACGGCGTGGTGCTGGAGCAGCATAAGCTTAAGATTGTGGCCGGACAGTGTGACGGGGCTTTTCCTCTTATTGACGAATCCACATCACAGTCCCGTGCTCTCCGTGGAATGACTGATTATCCGAGCGGGTTCTATGAGATTAGGGCTTACACGCAGAACATGTTTGATTTCGGTCAGGAAACGTTCTTCTCACGCGTTCTGCCGGTTCTTGCCAAACCTAAGAAAGATGGCGACTATGCTTCCGGTACCATTCAAAAGCCTAAACAGCATGCTCTTGAGTTGGAATCCATACGCGGGGAGGACGAAAACGGGAGCCGCAACATAAATGTGGAGTTCTACCCTGAGGGCGGCAGTCTGGTGCGCGGACTGCCGGGCAATGTGGCCTTCAAGGCTACCGATGCCTCAGGGCTTCCTCTGTCCGGAACGCTAACACTGCCCGATGGAGCCGGCCAGACCGTGACGGTTCATGAAGGTATGGGCTCGTTCCTGACCACACCTTCAGGCACGATTGCCCAGACGGTACATTTCACCGACGAATCCGGGAGGAGCCGCAGGGTACGCCTGCCGTCGGCACTCAGGAGCGGATATTCCATGCTGCTCAACATAGTGGATGACACCAGCATCCGGGCTGACATACACCGCACCCAGGATCGTAACGAGGACGAGCTTGGAATATCCGTGACATGCCGCGGGGAGCTGATACATTTTGAGAAGGTTAAGGGCCAGGGCAGCGTCAGCACGGACATGGATGCCTCCGACTGGCCTATTGGCGTGTGCCGCATAACACTGTACAGCAAGAAGGGAGAGATACTCTCCTCACGCAGTTTCTTCCATAGCAACACGGCGTTCACGCCTCCATCCATACAGGTCATTACCGACAGCCTGAGCCGCAGCCCCTTCTCGCGTGAGGTGCTCCGCATGAGGCTCACCGGTCAGGACGGCACACCGCTCAGGGACCGTTTCTGCCTGTCTGTGAGGGATGCGGCGGACTACGGAACGGGCAGCGTGGACAACCTCATGTCAAACCTCCTACTCTCGTCGGACCTGAGAGGATATATACACAACCCTGACTACTACATGGAGAGCGGTGACAGCATCCACCGTGCGGCGCTGGACCTGCTGACCCTGGTGCAGGGATGGGAGCGTTACGAGTGGAAGGTGATGACAGGACAGACCGGTTTCCGTGAACGCTACAGGGTTGAGGACAGCCTCAACGTGAACGGACAGGTTCTCTCGTTCTCGAAATATAAACCGGTGCCAGACATCAACGTACTGGCCACCGTCACCCCGTATGATGACAAGACGGCGTTCGAGTCATTCCGGTACACCACGGATTCCACAGGATATTTCGGGTTTGACCTGAGTGATTTCTACAACTGGGCCCGCATGTCCATAAAGCTGACCTCACACAAGCGTAACGGCAAGGTGAAGTACGAGACAAACACCAGGATAAAACTGGACTACACAGGTGCTCCTGAGCCGAGAGCCATCAGCGAACTGGAGAAAAATCAAGAGATTAAGCCCAGGAAATCCTCAAAAACTGATTTGTCAGCCGACAATGCACCCGATGACACATTTGCCACAGTTATAGACATTGATGAGGGGATATTGCTTGACGAGGTGGACATAATAGCCAAGCGTCAGTTCATAGACTATGACACATTCAAGGCATGGAATGTGGAAAAGGAAGCGTACAAACAACTTGACAAGGGTGAATATACTACTGATTTGTTCGGATATCTGAACGAACTTGGATATCATTTTGATTATCCGCTGTTCTTCTATACACATTACAAGGACAAAGTTCCGAACGATGCTATTATTGAGGACCCCTTATCTCTGGACATGATGTCCATCCGTAGTGTACTGGTCTATGATGATCCCATGACTAAGCCTCATATCTATCCTCTTGTCCCTTTGCTTAATGAAAAGAAAAGGCAGCAGCTGGACACTACTTATTTTCTGGATATGATGGATACCAATGTGGATGGTGGTGCACGTGGACGGATTCAGAAATACTACCTTATAGATATCCAACTGAAAGAGGAGCATGAGCTTCCCACCAAGAGGGATATACGTAATCTGAGTGACAGGACGACAATGATACAGGGATTCTCTGAACCTGTGGGATTCTATGCCCCTACATACCCCCAAGGGCCTGTAACAGGCGATGTGGATTACCGCCGCACGCTATACTGGAATCCCAACGTGATAACGGATGAGGATGGCAATGCCTGCGTAGAGTTCTACAACAACTCCTACAGCCGCCGTTTCAGCATCAGCGGTGCGGGGATAACCGCCAGCGGCACGCCGTATGTGCTGGATGAGGATTTCTGATAAAAAACATCCCCGCATTTTGTATTTGCCGGCCATTTGCATTATCTTTGCTCTAAACACAAAAAAACACAACTATGGCAAGTCGCAGAAACCTGAAAAAGGACATCAGTTATGTAATAGGTGACCTGTTCACCGAGTGTCTCATTTACAAGGAACTTGTTCCAGGCACAGACAAGGCCGCGGCCGATGACCTTTTGGTGGAACTTCTCAAGATTAACAATGAATTCACGCAGCGCATAAACCACACCGAGCCGGGTAATGCCAAAGGTTATTACCGTACATTCTATAAGGACTTTAATGAAGGCATAGCGGAAGTGGTTGACAAGCTGAACAAGTTGAAAAAATAACCTTCAGACCTTCATGTCCAGGCTGACAAGGACAATATCCGTAGTTATAGCCGCTTTGATGTCTGTTTGTCCGGTGGTATTTTCACAAACCAACAGTTCTCAAGTGCGTACCTTACTGCGGAACCAATTCCTGAATAATTACCAGAGTGATGTCAATATAATGCCCATAAGGGTTGAGAAAGTTGACATTAGTACCAGAAACCGGTCTGTTGATATTACCATGAACCAACCGTTCAGTTACCAGCTTTTCAGACGGGAGCTGAATGATTCCATATACTTTTTTATTAGGCAGGCTCTGCCGGACGAGCTTAAGAATTACAGTATAAAGGTTCATACCAATAACTACGACATAGAGCAGTTGATTCCTAACTGGACCAGAACCAATGTGGTAAAGGAGAATCTGTGGAATGATGTCCGGTACCAAGGCAAGCCTTGGAAAAACAATGAAAACCTGCCATACTCACCAGTATCCGGCCTGTCCGGGATACACATGGCGGTAACCCCGAGTCACGGGTATTACTATGACCAGGGTGACACGCTATGGGAATGGCAGAGGCCTCCGCTCTACTGCACGCATGAGGACCTGCTGAGCCAGTCATTCGCCTACCCTTTCCTGATTCCCATGTTAGAGAAGGCCGGAGCTGTAGTCTATACCGCCCGTGAACGTGATTGGCAGAATCGGAGCGTGACCGTTAAGGCTGTGCAGTCCGATGATTTCAGGACTGATGGCCGCTGGAATACTATGATAGGAGGAGGCTATCTGCCTGACTCCTTACGCATTTGCCCTGATGACAGCAAAGTAGTCACACTGACAGCCTCCACAGGAGGCGGACCTGGCACAGTCATGTCCACAGCCATGTGGATGCCGGATATCCCCGAGGACGGAGAATATGCCGTATATGTCACATATCAGTCCGATACCACACGTGTTGATGATGCACGGTACATAGTGTTCCACTCTGGCGGCACAACCACTTTCCGTGTAAACCAGCGTATGGGAGGCGGCACCTGGCTCTATCTGGGTACATTCCGTTTCAAGAAAGGTCAGACACCGCAGGGTATGGTCACACTTGACAACAGCAGCTCCACCGGGGGCACTGTGAATGCCGATGCGGTTAGGTTCGGAGGAGGTATGGCCCGCGAAACCCGCGCCGGACTGGATGTGGAGATTGAACGCTATAACATAGGCTCCAAGTACTACACACGTTTTGCCGGCGCACCTGACAGTGTCCACAGCAAATACAACGGGACAGATGACTACCGTGAGGATATCTGGACACGACCCTATATGACCAACTGGATATCAGGAGGCTCGGTGTTCAATCCTGCCAATTCCGGACTTGGAGTGCCGATAGAACTCAATTTCGCACTCCATACCGATGCCGGATACCGTTACGGTGATACCATAGTGGGGTCTATCGGAATCTGCACCACCGATTTCAACAAGGGCCGTCTGGCCGACGGTCACGACCGTATAGTGAGCCGTGACCTGGCGGATATGGTGGTTGACGGACTGAACCGTGACATAAAGGCCGGGATTGGCCGGGACTGGGGGAACAGGGGCATCTGGGACAGAAACTACTGCGAGAGTCGTGAGCCTCAGGTCCTCTCCATGCTGCTTGAGCTGCTTTCCCATCAGAACTATTGGGACATGAAGCTTGCCATGAACTCCAATTTCCGTTTCATGGCCTCACGTTCCATTTACAAATCCCTACTCAGGTATGTGAGTTTCATGCATGACGTACCGTACGTGGTGCAGCCGCTGCCGGTGGAGGACCTGCAGCTGCTTGAATCCGGTGACAGGCTCCATCTGCTCTGGAAGTCTGTGACTGACCCGCTTGAGCCTACCGCCGTTCCTGAAGGATTCATAGTCTATACCGCTGTCGATGACAACGGGTTCGACAACGGAACACCCGTAAAGGAGAACAGTTACAGCATGATACCTAAGAAGGGCCGTCTGTACCGTTTCAAGGTGACAGCCGTAAACAAGGGCGGCGAGAGCCTGCCATCCGAGACACTTGCTGCAGGAATGGTTTCAGGCAGTAAAGGCACCATACTTGTGGTGAACGGATTCCAGCGCCTGAGCGGACCGGCCATCATAGAGAATGACTCCACGCTCGGGTTCGACATTCTCTCCGACCCCGGAGTGCAGTACATGAAATCCCCTATCCTGTGCGGTGCACAGTATATATTTAACCGTAATGCTATAGCATACGAAGAGGAGATTTCACTCGGCATAAGCGATGACCGCTACAACGGCCGCCTGCTTGCCGGAAATACCTTTGACTATCCTGAAATACACGGTCGGGCTATAATGGATGCCGGATGGTCATTCGTGTCATGTAGCCGCGAGCCTGTACAGGATGGAAGTGTGAACCTTGAGGACTATATGGTGGTGGACCTCATACTGGGACTTCAGAAACGCTCACTCGGTGACACACTCTACCACAAGGACTATTCCACCTTCCCGCCATCCCTCCAGCGCAGGATAAAGGATTACATGGAGAACGGAGGATATCTGCTTGTAAGCGGCTCATACGTGGGAGCCGACATGATATCCACCCTGTCTGACGAGGCTTTCACGGCAAACTGCCTCCATTACCGTTGGGAGGGACCTATGCCGGACTCTGCATCTCAGGAACTGAGAGGGTTGAAAAACAGTTTCCTCATCCAACGTGAAGCCGATGAGAACCGTTACGGAGTGACCCGTCCCGATGTCATAACCCCCGTGAACAACGGGCAGGAGCTTTTCTTCTACTCTGACATGGGCCTGTGCGCCGGAGTGGGTTATAAGGGACGTGACCACCGCTGCGTGACACTGGGCTTCCCGTTTGAGAGCATTACCAGACCTAAGGAGCAGTCCAGAGTCATGACCTCAATACTCAAATATCTGACAAACTGAAAAAAACGATAATATGTTTACCATCCAAGCAAACCAGTCAGGCACCAGGAGTATAAATGTCTCCGAGGAAAACCTGAGCACCATCCGTCGGTTCTCACTCTTCCAGCTGCTCATAGACAGCAACGGGATAGTGACCGAGCAGTCGCTTGACAAACTCAAGCTCAACATCCGCTCCCTGCTGACCACCCCTGAAGGATCGGCCAAGGAGCTGCTGGACCTCTGTATAGACGTGATTTATCATCGCGACATGAAAGCTTTCGGGCTCCAGAACCTTATGGCGCTCTACGAACGCTGGGACAGGGAGAACCCTCAAACCGAGGAGTAAACTAACTCTATGGGAGGATGGCTTCCTACAACCGTCAAGGAGTGTGAGCGCTCAGGCTGGGACCAGCTGGATGTCATACTGTTCAGCGGCGATGCATACGTGGATCATCCCTCGTTCGGGAGTGCGGTGATAGGACGTGTGCTCGAGGCGCACGGCTACAGAGTGGCCATAGTTCCCCAGCCCAACTGGCAGGATGACCTGCGTGATTTCAGGAAACTGGGAGCTCCGAGACTATTTTTCGGCATATCAGCCGGCAGTATGGACTCTATGGTGAACCGCTATACCGCCGGCAAAAGGCTTCGCTCAGAGGATGCCTACACCCCAGACGGCCGCCACACAGGCCGCCCCGAATACCCATCCATTGTCTATACCAAAGCCCTGAAGAAACTCTTCCCGGATATTCCCGTAGTACTGGGAGGGATTGAGGCATCCATGCGGCGGTTCACCCACTATGACTACTGGCAGGACAAACTGCTTCCTTCCATACTTGAACTCAGCGGGGCAGACTTCCTGATTTACGGTATGGGCGAAAAACCTATCGTGGCTATTGCCGATGCTCTCAGTGACGGCAGGAAGACCGATATCCTGAGCCAACAGCAGGTGGGTTTCATCTGTAAGGAGATACCCGGAGGTATGAAGGAAGGGGACATGATGCTCGCACCGCATGAGAAGTGCCTTGAAGACAAGTGCAGGCAGGCCGCCAATTTCAGGATTATTGAGGAGGAGTCAAACAAGATAGAGGCAAGCAGGATAATCCAGCCTTTAGGAAAGCGGTTTGTGGTGGTCAATCCACCCTACCCGCCCATGACCACAGAGGAACTGGATGCCGTCTATGACCTTCCCTATACACGCCTGCCACACCCGCGTTACAAAGGCAAGCGCATCCCCGCATACGAGATGATACGCCACTCCGTAACCATCCACCGGGGCTGTTATGGAGGCTGCTCGTTCTGCACCATATCGGCCCATCAGGGTAAGCAGATTGTAAGCCGCAGCAAGGAGAGCATCATAAGGGAACTGCGGCAGATAACCCGCATGGAGGATTTCAGGGGATATGTATCGGATCTGGGAGGGCCGTCGGCCAATATGTACGGCACAGGCGGTAGGGACAAGACCAAATGCCTCAAGTGCAAGCGCCCCACCTGCCTCACGCCCAAGGTCTGTCCCAACCTGAGCACAGACCTGACAACACTTACAGAGCTGTACAAGGCCGCGGACAAGGTCCCCGGAGTAAAGAAAACCTGCATAGGAAGCGGCATACGGTATGACATACTCCAGTACCGGGACCCCGACCCCAAGGCCGACAAGTCACACATTGAGTATGCCCGGGAACTTATAACCCGGCACGTAAGCGGTCGCCTAAAGGTGGCACCGGAACACACATCGGACTCAGTGCTGCAACTCATGCGCAAGCCTCCGTTCATTCAGTTTGAGCAGTTCAAGAAAAACTTTGACCGTATAAACCGTGAGTGCGGGCTTAACCAGCAACTCATACCATATTTCATAAGCAGCCACCCGGGTTGTACCGAACAGGATATGGCCCTACTCGCAGTCATCACCAAACAGCTGAATTTCAAACTGGAACAGATACAGGACTTTACGCCCACCCCTATGACCCTCAGTACCGAGATTTTCTACACCGGAATTGATCCCTACACCATGAAGGAGGTCTATACCGCCCGTACCGACAGGGAGAAACAAGCCCAGCGTCAGTTCTTTTTCTGGTACGACAGGACACAACGAAGCCGGCTTATAGCGGAACTGAAACGCATCGGCCGCCCGGACCTCATCCCTCTCCTCTTCCGATAACAGGCTGTATGTTAGCGGAACAAGCCGTGACACAATTGTCCTGTGTGTGTCCCGTTATTGTCCCGCTGACTCCTACTTTTTATTCTGATATTAGTTCTATATTTGTAGTAAGTTAATATCAACATATTATGAAACCATTCCAAATCCTGTCCATCTTCCTCTTTCTCTTTGCGGCAATTCTGCTATCTCATACTAATGCAGATGCAAAAGTGGTGATACCTTTAGTGAAGAGTACCCCTCCGACAACCGATAGCAAAGGTGATTCACGTGCACCAGAGCGTATCTCGGAGATGACGCCATTGGCTGTAATGGACAGTTGTGTGCTGAACATCAGTTTCCCTGCTGAGACAGCATCAAATGTGGTGATTATCAACGATTCAAACAATATTGTAAAAAAATTGTCTTTCGGTCTTGAGACCGTTGTCGCTCTTAACATTCACTCCTTGTTACCTGGAAGATATTACCTTTTTGTAAACGCCTATGATGAATGGTGGAATGGAGGATTTGACTATTTTGACACCGCACCTAAGGCTAATGACAATATAATTGCTACTTTCGGGAATGGCCAGATGGAAGTCAGGTCGGTATTCGCAACAAGCTACAACACGATGTCGGATACAAGACTGTACGAAAACATAGAACAAGTAACTGAGGGATGTCTGGATAATATCATGAAACTGAATGTTCTCAGATATGACATCAACCTTCAGAATAAAGGAACAAGCCCGACATTGCCGGACTCATCGGTTCTCAACACCTATCCAGCAGCCAGTCCTGTACGCCAGTCAAATGAATCAAGACACATAGGCTTGTCCGGACAGGATGTTCAGCAGGTCTATCCCGATATCGTGACAGAAAACTCCAAAGGATACCTTTCCATCAACTACATTGAAATAATCCCAATTCTCGTACAGTCCATCAAGGAGATGAAGGAGGAGACTGACAGGCTGAACAATGAACTGTCCGGAATGCGTCAGACACTGCTCCTGTCAGCAGACAGGGATATCCACGGAACCGGCGCAGTGCTCCGACAGAACAGTCCGAATCCTTTCAAGGAAAACACGGTCATCGACTGTTACATCCCGGAAAGTGTCAGACAAGCCACATTATACATATATGACGTGAACGGACGGCAGGCTGACAGCATTGTGATAAGCGATAGAGGAGAGGTCCGCTTATCAGTAAGTGCAGAAAAGCTGTATGCTGGAATATGGTTCTACTCACTTGTGGCCGATGAATGCGTTATTGATATCCGCAAGATGCTGATAACTGAATAAAAGTCTGTCATGGATAAGATGAAAAGAAAACGTATGATCTTGTGGCTGATGACGGTAGCAATTACAGCAGCGACAGTATCATGTGACCGCAGTACAGCTCTCCAGCTTGAAAGAGTCGAGTCTATTCTTGAATCAGACCCGATTATTGCTGACTCAATCCTCTCCTCCATGCCGTCCCCCTCAAAGGCAGCTGACCGAGCCCTTTATGCAGTCCTCAAGACGCAGGCCGACTACAAGAGCCTAAAGGTGGCCACAAGTGACAGCCTGATCCTGACTGCCACCGGTTACTATGGCTCACGCCGCAAAGACTTTCACACAGCAATGGCATGGTACTCGTTGGGATGCGTCTATTCCGACATGCAGAATGATGCCGCAGCAATCAATGCCTACCTGAAAGCCCTTGACCTGTTTCCCGATACTCTGGTCCGTTATTTCGCACTGACTGAACAGAATCTTGGAAAACATTACCTAAACCAGATGCGGTATGCCGAGTCGGAAGCGATACTGAAACGCTGCCTTAGGAATGCACTTCGGCTCCATGAGGACGTACTGTCATCTAATGTCAGGTACAGGTTAGGACAGAATGCATTGTTCCAACAAAAATACGGTGTTGCTGACAGCATTTTCTCCTCTATATCCGCAGATCCCCAGTCATCAAGCATCAGGCGGCGCCAGTCCTTTCTCAATTTGGCCAAAATACGGCTCCATGCTGACAAGGATTATTCCGCAGCCATGAACTATGCCGACAGGTACCTTTATGAAATCACTGACTCTGACGAGTCCGGTGTGGGGTATAGCATAAAAGCAGATATATTTTACGCTATGGAAAGCTTTGATTCGGCATACCATTACTACAGCAAGTCACTGGAGTACCTGGACGAGCTATATACAGTATGTGACAACTGCGGGAAGCTTGCGGTACTATCAATTCTTCAGGGTAAAGCCGATGACGCTCTCGCTTATCAGTCGTATCATGATGAGCTGGTCGATTCAATCTATTTCCTCCAGCGTGCCTCCGAGATAGAACAGATACGTTTTGACAACAATGTTGAACTGATGAAACGTGACCTCATGTACAGTCACCGTCGGTTTATCCTGTTATGTGTATTGTCAGTCATCGTAATATTAGTTTTGCTGATAATCCTGTATCTGTATAAACGTCGGCAGAATGGGCGTGACCTCCTCAAACGCTATTCGGAGATGGTGCGCCAGACCGAGGAGTACAGGTTGAACAGCGTAGAGATAGTGAAAGCACACATGCTAGAAGAGGGATCCCACGAGAATAAAGTGCCTCGCGAGATTGTTCTGGAACTATACAGGAACAAACTTTCAGTTTCAAAGGAACTGTTCTCCAAGACTCACGCTTTTTCTATCCTGTCAACCAAGATACTGGATAATGACTACTCATTCTCTTCTGAAGAAAGGACTCTTGTTATAAATCAGTTGACCGAATCATTCATAGACACTATACTTGATATGAACCTGGAGGTGCCGGGAATAAGCAGGGAAGACATACTTATATGCCTGCTGTCAAGTATGGGAATCAGCAACAAACTGATATCCCCATTCGTGAATCTGACAGAAAGCGGGGTCAGGAAACGCAGATTAAGACTGTCGGACAAAGCGCCTGTGGATTTTTTAGGACTGTTCTGACTGTCAAGGACATGAATGTCCTCATATTGTCCCGTAACTGTCGCGTAATCTGTTATGTGGCAAACATAAGACCATCATATCTTTGCGGCATAAACAATTCCAAAAAAACGTATTATGAAAAGAATTGCACTTATGGCATTGGTGTCTGGCATTACATGTTCCATAGCTTACGGTAGTCAGAATGACACCACAACGGTAGGCTCTTTCAGCATTGAAGAGCAAGAATTGACAATGGCTGTCGGTGAAAGCCTCCAGCTGCACGTGCTCCCGTCGGACAGCAAGGTCAGATGGAGTTCATCCTGGCATAATGTATTTGAGGAAGTAAGCGGTGGAGTGGTATTTATAGATGACAATGGATTTGCGACCGCAATAAAGAAAGGAAGCACTTTTGTCCAAGCCGAACTGAACAGCAGCTACAGTAAATGTACGGTTGAGGTTACAGAAAGTGAAAATGGTATCAGAAGTGGAAGCAGACAGATTGAACCTGCAGTTGAGACCAAGGAGTATGTGGCTCCCCGGTTCTCTCTCGAGGATGGAGTACTCAGTGTGGAAGGAGTATATCAGGGAAGCGGCTCACAGCCTTCATTATTAAAATATATTGTCACTAATGAGTGTATATTCCTGGATTTTGAAATTAACTACACCGATTCCACAAAATCGTTCTACCAGCAACCGTTCAGCATAGATATTGAAGGCTGCCAGGCAGAATCATACACCGTGTATTTCGGTTATTTCGGAAGGATGACAGGTTCTGTTGAAGACACTACGGCTCCTCAATATGCCATGTATTCAATCTCCCGCGGAGGGGGTACCACACGGCTGGAAGAACAGCTGATGGAACAGCTGGAAGAAAACAATGCCGATGCAGTCTTGTATGACCTGAACGGCCGAATGACAAAAAAAGCCCCAGGGAAAGGCATCTACATCAGAAATGGCCGCAAATATATTGTCAAATGATCATTATCAGTGAAAGAGAATTAAAATATTTTAATGTTAGGCTGCAAAATAAAGCAATCAGGCCTAATTACAGTAGTAGTTGATAATTGTATTATTGATACAAAAAGAATGATTATAACAAAATAGCAAGAGCCTGATATTATGCAGCAATAGTGTTAGTTCAATATTATGAAAAAAAATATCTACATGGCATTTATATTATTGGTAATGACAGCCTGTAATATGCACAATCACAAAGATGAACCACGATCTGAAGATAATGGATTGGCTATTTTCTATACCAATGCTCAACTGATTTTCAATGATATAAATGTAAAAATCAAAGTATACGTTGACAGTACGTTTGTAGGAACACTAACAAAACCATTGTTTCCAGATGAACACCCAACTTGTGAAATGGAATCTGGAGATAATTTGATAAAAGTTATAACTGCGAGAAATATAAGACATTACTTCTATGCACAATATGAAACAAATAATAATATAGTTGAATGTAATGGCTATTTTTCAATCGCTCAAGATAGTTGCACTAAAGTGTTTATAGATTTTTTTAATTCCAAGCAATTATGAAGAGGTAATTCAGAGTGGATACAGCTTTGAAAGCGACATTTGCTCCATTCAACAATAAAAACAGCAAGTGAATTTCTTTGCAGCAGGTCAGACATTACACTATTCTTGCTGTACCTACCACAGGAATGGAGATGCAGAGACATTGGCTCATATCTTTGATGATATTGGCTATAATTACCGTTTCTCGAACGGATATATGCTGTTTGCAAGATATGATATGCCCCAATACCCTTTTTTCCGTCGTGGTGTTATCCGTGCCCGGAAAAAGAATGGTTAATATTTATAAAATGTCTTAACTTTTCGTTGTCACCGATATATTTTGTTCGTAGTTGGTGAACGAAAATGACAATTTATAAAATAATGACAATGAAAAAGTATTTGATGGCAGCTGCACTGCTGGCAGTTGTGTGCGTTTCGGCAAACGCCAAGAAAAAAGAGGTTAAGGAAGTTCTGTTCGGTATTAAATCAGGTGTCATAACCATATCATCGGATATGGGGGAAATGCCTGACTTCTCGGCAATGGGAGGCATGGGCGGAGGCGGTCTGGCCGCATTCGGCGACAGCACTTTCCTTAATATGATGAACAGATTCAACTCTGCTGACATGAGAGAGCAGATTTACTTTGACGACTACGGCCGCAAGACCGCTAGAGTCAATGTTTACGGAGATGAAATCACCCGCACGATATCTTTAGGTGACTCAACCTACACCATAAATGAGAAAGAGAACACAGCAACTGTGATGCCCATATTCGGCGGTAGACGCAACGGCCGTGGCGGCGGTATGGGAGGTTTTGGAGGCGGCTTCGGTATGGGTGGCGCCCAAATAGGACAGATAGGTCAGATTGACTGGCTCAACCTTGACAAGAAAACCATCCGCCGCAACAAGATCAAGGAGCTGGGCGAGGAGCAGGTGGCAGGTGTTACCTGCAAGAAATACTCCATGAGCCCCAGCAACCAGATGGGATTCACACAGAATATCACCGTATGCGTGTATGAGGGTATTCCTCTCTCCACAGTGACAGAGAGCGACTGGGCTACAACAAGCCAGACTGCCGTAGGTTTCCTTCCTAATGATGATGTTCCGGCCGAGATGTTCACACTCCCCGAGGGTTGCAAGGTCAGCGAAATGAACATGGGTGGTTTCGGTGGCGGCATGATGATGGGAGGAGACTTTGACTTCGGTGGATTCGGTGGTGGCGGATTCGGAGGCGGATTCGGAGGATTCTGACACCACCACTCATCTAAATAAAAGCGGCCGACAGGATTCTGGACCTGTCAGCCGCTTTTCATGTCATGGAATAGTCAGTTACTCCAGTGAAAATTTGACTTTTGATAGTATCTTATCTGACGATGTACCTATCAGAGCCTCAAACTGGCCGCGCTCTGCCACCCAGTCCTGTATGGAATCGTCATAATAGCTCAATTCATCACGACCTATTGATATTGAGACTTCCTTGGTCTGGCCTGGCTCAAGATACACCTTCCTGAATCCCTTCAGCTCCTTTACCGGACGCGGAAGTGATGACTTCAGATCACTGATATAGAGCTGTACCACCTCAGAACCGGCCTTGCCACCTGTATTGGTGATGTTTACAGTAAAGGTTATCTCGTCATCGGCCTTCATGGTCTGGCGGTCACTGACAGCCTTTCCCAGTTGAAAAGAGGTGTAGCTCAGCCCATGACCGAACGCGAACAGAGGCTTACTCTCCTTGTGGCTGTCTGACCAGCGGTAACCTACGTATATATCCTCCCTGTACTCCTCGTCAATGATGTCATGACCTGCACGCCATACGCCCGGATAGGTACCGAGCGCGTGTGCTCCGCAGTCCTCCAGACGGGAGTACCATGTAAACGGCAGCTTGCCCGAAGGATTCACCTGGCCGGTCAGGACAGCCGCCAGGGCCTCACCTGACTCTGATCCTATGAACCATCCCTGAACTACAGCCGGAACCTTATCAATCCAAGGCATGGAAACAGCATTGCCCGAAATGTTCACGAACACCAGTCTGGGATTAGCCTCAACCAAAGCCGCTACAAGTTCATCCTGTCCGTAAGGCAGTCCCATCTCCTTGCGGTCATGTCCCTCACAATCCTGATAGTCACTTTTGTTCAGACCTCCAAACACAATCACGCAGTCGGCCTGGCGTGCCTTGCTGACAGCTTCATTCCTGAGTTCCTCAGCTGAACGTGATTCATACAGGCTACGGCCCACGGTAACACCGTCAAAACTCTGAATGGTGTCACCTACATAACCGCGCGCATAGTCAACGACAGTACCGGGTGACAGGGATTCGGCCAGAGCCTTGAATCCGTCAAGTGGCAGTATCTCCTTCTGGGCTTTCAATGAGGAAGAACCTCCACCCACGGTCATCATCTTTATAGCGTTCTCACCTACTATCAGAACGCGTTTCATTCCGGTTATATCAATCGGAAGGACCGTACTCTTGGCTCTCTTGCCTTTCGAAGGGTCATTCACCGCATCGTTCTTGAGCAGCACGATGCCCTCGGTTGCAATATCAAGAGCGGCCTCATAATGGCTTTCCGAGCACAGGAAACCTACCTGACGGTCACCACGCATGGTTGTTCTGTAGAACGTACGCAGGAGGCGGCGTACCTTTTCATCAAGTTCAGAGGTTGAATACTTACCCTGCTGGATAAGCCGCTTGTACGGCAAGGCCATATAGTAGCGGTCATAGCCATTTGTGGCTCCCATAACCATTCCGTCGGTCCAGGAACCCATCTCCAGGTCCAGCCCGTTCTTCACAGCCTCATCAGTATCATGGCAACCGCCCCAGTCTGATACCACTATGCCGTCAAATCCCCAGTCGTGTTTGAGGATACGGTTCAGGAGTATCTCGTTATGGCTGTTGTGCTGGTTCTTATAAAGATTGTAAGCACCCATAACACCCCACACCTTGCCTTCAGTAACGGCTGCCTTGAATGCAGGCAGGTAGATTTCATGGAGAGCACGGTCACTAACAATTACATTCACCTGATGACGGTATTCCTCATCGTTGTTCAAGGCATAGTGCTTAACGCAGGCTGCAACACCTTTTGACTGGAGTCCTTGTATATAAGGGACCACCATACGGGAGGCAAGAAGCGGATCCTCACCCATATATTCAAAATTGCGTCCGGCCAGGGGAGTACGGTTGATGTTCACACCGGGACCCAGAATCATGCTCTTGCCGCGATAAAGGGCCTCCTCACCGAGAGATTCGCCGTAACGACGGGCCATCTCCGGATTCCAGGTGGCAGCCAGACATGTCAGAGCCGGAAAAGCCACACAGGAGTCATTGGTCTGACCAGCCTGCACCCACTCATCCCAAAGCACGTCAGGACGTACTCCGTGAGGGCCGTCATCAGTCCAGAAATCGGGGAAACCCAATCTCTTGACACCGGGACTCGAGAATTTGGACTGAGCATGGATGACGGCAATCTTCTCATCCAGAGTCATTCTGGACAAGGCATCCTCTATCCGTTGCTCTACAGGTTTGCTCTCATCCAGATATACAGGTATCTGGCTGAATGTCGCTGTTCCGGTCAGAAAGAAGAGAGCTGTTGCAAAAGATATTTTACGTATCATAATTCAAAATATTTTATCTCTGGAATACCCTTATATAATCCACCTCCATGGTTATAGGGAGTGCCGACTCGTCAACGCCCTGCATTCCGCCCCAGTCGCCGCCCCATGCCAGATTGAATATGACATAGAACGGATAATGGAACGGCCACTGGTTATGGCCTGATCCGAGATCGGATTTCTTAACATTGAGCTGGACCTGGCCATCCACGTATGTTGTTATCTCATCGGCAGTCCACAGCAGAGCGTATATATGGAACTCGCCCTCTGCCTTGCTTATGGTCATTGCATGGGTCTTCTGGGTGTTCCTGGTGTGGTTGTAGTCCTGGGTATGGATGGACGATGACACCTCATTAGGCACCACTCCCACCTCCTCCATGATGTCAATCTCACCGCACATGGGCCAGGGATTGGTTCTCCAGTCATTGCCCACGGGCATCATCCAGAAAGCTGGCCATGTTCCCTTTCCTGCCGGAAGTTTTATGCCGGCCTCTATGTAGCCGTACTGCCAACCTTCACTCACATGGGCATATACCCTGCCTGAATATATCTTACCGTTTTCCTTGAAACAGTGGATACGTAAGGTTCCGTCCTTTATTTCGGTCACTGGATTGCCTTCGGGTGATTTGTGGTCAACATAATTCTGCAGTTCATGATTGACCCAGCCACTGCGCTGTACCTCATGAGTCCAGTCATCGGGATTCAATTCAGCACCGTCATTGAACTCATCATGCCAGACCAGACTATATCCTTCAGGGGCATTATAAACAGAGGTTTCAATCACCTCTCGTTTTCCCAAACGGAAAAAACAGGAGGAAAGCGACATTGAAACTACAGTTAAGATAAGGAGTCTCACGACGAATGATCTCCCCCTGACTGTTTTCAATTCTTTCATTTTGGAAAGATTAAACATTAAATACAGATTGTAGTATCTCGCTAAGTGTGGGGTGTGCATGTATTACGGACTTCATCTTCTCTATTGTGCCTCCAAAGTTCATCAGAGTGACAACCTCATGTATCAGATCCGATGCATGTGCACCCATTACGTGAGCACCCAGGACAGTCCCGTCCATTCCGGCAATGAGTTTGCAGTAACCTTCCGGTTCATCCATGGAGACAGCCTTTCCGTTGGCCCGGTAGAATGACTTGAGGCAACGCACCTGTAATCCCCGCTCCTTGCACTGCTCCTCGGTAAGTCCTACCGTAGCCACTTCAGGCATGGTGAATACAGCAGCAGGAATCAAGTCAAACCGGATTCCGTCCTCCCTGCCGCATATATGGTTAAGGGCATGAAGTCCCTGGAATGTGGCTGCATGAGCCAGCATTATGCCGCCGGTGACATCGCCCACTGCGTATATGCCGGGAACCGAAGTCTCGAAACAGTCATCTACAGTTATTCCCTTGCGGGTATAGTCTATTCCGGCCGCTTCAAGATTAAGGCCTTCCGTATTGGGGCGGCGGCCCACAGCCATCAGCACCTTGCCGGCCTGCATGGAGTATTCCTTCTCCTTTTTGACGTATGTTACCCTACCGCCGTCAATGGCAGTCACCTGAGCCTGCACCTCAATGTTTATGCCACGTTTGGATAAAGACTGTTTAAGACGTTTGGCCAAATCCACATCAAAACGAGGCAGGATGTTGGGACAGTACTCCAGGACAGTAACCTCACTGCCGAAACTGCGGAATATGGATGCGAACTCCAGACCTATCACACCGCCTCCTATCACGCAGAGGCTCTGGGGGACCTCCGTAAGTTTCAGAATCTCCCTTGACGTAAGACAGCTCTCCGCACCCGGTATAGGCAGTGATACCGATACGGATCCGGTTGCTATGATGATTTTATCGGCCGTGTACTCTGTACCGTTGCAAAGTATGGTCTTGGAGTCCTTGAACTCTGCCTTGCCACGCACCACCTGCACGTTCTTGAGCAGGATATCTATGCCTGAGCGCAGCTGCCCCACTACAGCCTGCTTTCGCTCTGCAGCAGCCTCAAATGAAAGTTTGCAGTCCAGACCGACCTTGAGGTTCTGCTCTATGAGCTCTGCATAGTGGCAGAAAGTCTTGGTGGGGATACAACCCTCATTCAGACAGGTTCCACCCAACGGTCCCTCGGTGATGAGGGTCACCTCCATACCACGTTTTGCAGCCTCTACTGCGGTCTCATATCCGCCCGGGCCACCACCGATAATCAGCAAGCGCATACGTCCCAGATCTTTAAGATTGGATTACGTGCGGCTGTGGTCTCATCGGGACGGGATATCGGAGTGTTGTGTGGAGCTGAGTGCAGGATATCCGAATCCTCGGCAGCCTCGGCCGCTATCCTACGCATCACCTCGATAAACTCATCCAACGTCTCTTTTGACTCTGTCTCGGTCGGTTCAATCATGATGGCCTGATGGAACAGCAACGGGAAATAGATGGTAGGTGCGTGATAACCGAAGTCAAGCAGACGCTTGGCTACATCTAGTGTGGCGGCACCCTCCTTACCATCGCGTGCACCGTCATTGATGAGTCCGTCGAACACGAACTCATGCTTGCATACTGTCGGTATGGGCAGCTTGTAGCAATCCTTAAGTGATTCCTTTATGTAGTTGGCACCAAGAACGGCCAGTTTTCCGCACATCCTGACATTCTGACGTCCCAGCATCAGGATATATGCGTATGCACGCATTATGACCCCAAAGTTGCCATTGAATCCTGATACGTTCACTCCCAAAAAAGGCACAAGTTTTTCACAAACTCCTACAGGGCCACTTCCGGGACCTCCTCCCCCATGAGGTGTGGAGAAAGACTTGTGAAGATTAAGGTGCATAACGTCAAATCCCATATCGCCAGGACGTACCGTGCCTATCAGCGGATTCATGTTGGCACCGTCGTAGTAGAGCAGACCGCCTGCTGCATGTACCAGCTCCGCAATCTCCTTTATATCCTTCTCAAACAGTCCTAATGTATTAGGATTGGTCATCATTATACCGGCTATAGTATCATCAAGCAGAGGTCTGAGATCCTCCACATCCACTAACCCGTTGGAATTTGACTTTACCACAACTACATCCAGACCGCATACTGCCGCACTGGCAGGGTTAGTTCCGTGTGCGCTGTCCGGTACTATGATACGGGTACGCCTTGTATCACCTCGTGACAGATGGTACTCACGAATTATCATCAGACCTGTCAGTTCTCCGTGTGCTCCGGCACAGGGCTTGAACGTAAAGTGCTTCATGCCGGTTATGGCAGCAAGGGCTTGGTCTAATCCTTTATATATTTCATCCGCACCTGCAACATTCTTCTGCAACGGATGAATACCCGCGAATGCCGGCATTGCTGCTATCTCCTCGTTTATCTTGGGGTTATACTTCATTGTGCAGCTGCCCAACGGGTAGAATCCGGTATCGACACCGAAATTCATCTGGCTCAGATTGGTGTAGTGGCGCACTACATCCATCTCGCTTACCTGCGGCAGTTCGGGCTGCTTCTCCCTTCGCAGGGCTGTGGGAATAGCGTCTGTTCCGGCACACTTGCTGCAAGTTTGAGGCAGGCTGTAACCTGTACGCCCCTGCTTGCTTAACTCGAAAATAAGTTTATCGTAATATTTCATGACGTCACTTTCTTATGGATTCCACAAGTACGTCCATCTCCTCGTAGGAGCGTTTCTCTGTAACGCAGAAACTCACATAACCGTCTTCAGTCTCAAGAGCTCCAAAGAATCCTGCATCGGAGAGTTTTTTCTGTAACTCAGCCGGGGAAACAAGCGGTTTGAGTACGAACTCCTTGAGGAACGGTGCATCAAATACGGGCTGGAACTTACCTGTCTCTAACAGTTTGCCGTACAGGTAATGTGAACGCTGATAGCACAGGTCGTTTACCTGTTTCATTCCCTCGGGACCCATAAGTGACAGATATACCGTTACCCAGAGTGCCATAAGGCTCTCGTTTGAGCAGATGTTGCTGGTGGCTTTCTCACGGCGGATATGCTGCTCGCGGGCCTGCAATGTCAGCACGAATGCACGGCGGCCCTCCTTATCGGTGGTCTGTCCTACAATTCGGCCTGGCAGCTTACGCATGTAATCCCGACGGCATGCCATGAAGCCTACGTACGGCCCTCCGTAGCACAATGGTATGCCCAATGGCTGGCCGTCACCTACAGCCACATCGGCACCCCACTCTGCCGGAGTCTTTATGACCGCAAGAGCCGAAGGGTCACAATAGACGGTAAGCAGAGACTTATCGGAATGCAGAGCATCGGCCATTCCTTCAAGGTTCTCTATTATTCCAAAGCGGTTAACTGATGGAACGATTGCTCCCGCCACATCACCCTGGGCTATCAGGGCATCAAGTGACGCTTTTGATGTCTGGCCATCCTCCTGGGCAATCTCCTTTATGGTTATTCCTGCGTATTTGGCGTACGTGGCTATCACTCCCCTTACGTTGGGCAGCAGGGTATTGGATACCAGCACGGTGTTCTTTTTCCTGGTCTGCGCCACCATCATTCGCATGGCCTCGGCAGCGGCTGTGGGACCGTCGTACATGGAGGCGTTGCTTACGTCCATTCCTGTCAGGGTGCAGATCATGCTTTGGTACTCGAATATGTACCTTAGGGTTCCCTGCGATATCTCGCACTGATACGGGGTATAGGCGGTCAGGAACTCACTGCGCTGGGTGATATAGGGTATCACGGCGGGGGTATAATGATCGTATGCTCCGGCTCCGGCAAACACTTTTAGTTTGGGATTCTTGGCTGCAAGGCCTTCAAAAAAGTCTCTTACCTGCTGCTCGGACATTGCATCCGGCAGGTCATACTCCCCCTTGTACAGGAAGTCAGCGGGTACATCGGCATAGAGGTCATCCAGACTCTTTACACCTATGCGGTCCAGCATGACTTTTATCTCCTCCTCGGTATGAGGAAAATACTGGAATCCGGCCATTACTCCTTGATAAATGCTTTGTATGCGGCTGCGTCCATCAGATCGTCAAGCTCGGATGCATCACTCATCTGCACCTTGATAATCCAATTCCCAAAGGCATCGTCGTTGACCAGTCTGGGGTCATCTACTACGGCATCGTTCACCTCCGTTACTGTTCCGCTTACCGGGCTGAACAGGTCACTGGCGGCTTTTACGCTCTCCAGTGCTCCGAACTCGCTGCCCTTCTCTACGTCGTCATCTACATCGGGGCAATCCACGTAGGTTATCTCTCCCATCTCCTTCTGGGCAAAGTCTGTTACTCCTATGATAGCTATTTCGCCTTCAACCTTTACCCACTCGTGAGTGTCACTGTACTTTAAGCCTTCTAATACTTTACTCATTGTTATTTTGTTTTTGTTCGTTGTTTGCCCGTTTTGCCATTTACGAGGCCATGGGTGGCCACGGTTTTCCTTACCCTGATTCCTCCCGCTCTCAACTGCTGATGTTGGAGAGTATCAGGACAGAAGCCTTACTTTTTATAATTTGTCTGGTAGAATCTCTTCTTTATCACTTTGCCGGGGAAGACTTTCTTTCTTATGCGGATATATAATTCCGTGTCTAATGCGGCATATTGGGGCTTGACTAAGGCAAAGCAGACGCTTTTGTCAAGCGAGATACTGTGGTAGCCGGTGGTTACCTCGCCTACAACCGTTCCGTCCTGCAGTTCTACGGGATAGCCGTGACGGGGGATTGCACGGTCAAATATTTCTATTCCTACCAGTTTCTTTTCCACTCCCAGTTCCTTTTGTGTAACCAGGGCTTCGCGGCCTATGAATTCGGCTTTGTCCAGCTTGCAGAACATTCCTAAGCCGGCTTCAATGGGGCTGATTTCTGCACTGAGTTCATCGCCGTAAAGTGGAAGACCGGCTTCAAATCGCAGGGTGTCCCGACAACCCAGTCCGCAGGGTTCTACTCCGGCTTTGAGGAGACAGTCCCAAATCTCTACCGTGTCATTTGGAGTTGCATAGAGTTCAAAACCGTCTTCTCCGGTGTAACCGGTGCGGCTTACTATCAGGCGATGGCCGTTGTACTCCGCATTGCAGTACTCGTAGAAACCCAGGGATTTGGCACAGTCAAGACCTAACACATCAAGTACTGTCTTTTCAGCATCTGGTCCCTGAATGGCTATCTGACCCCATAAGTCTGACTGGTTTTCTATCTTGACGTTGTAGCCTTTCTGCTGCTCCAACATCCAGGCGTAATCCTTGCAAATGTTGGCGGCGTTCACTACCAGAAGGAAATGGTCTGGCTCAAACTCACGATAGACCAGCAGGTCATCTACACATCCGCCATTGGGATAGAGCATCATTCCGTACAGGATCTTGCCGGGCTGGTATCCCGTGATGTTGTTCGTGAAGATGTGGTTAACGTAACGCTCGGCATCGGGGCCGCTTATGAATATCTCCCCCATGTGGGACACATCAAACATTCCCACCTTGTTCCTCACCGCTTGATGCTCCTGAGTTATGCCCGCATACTGGATGGGCATGTCAAAGCCTGCAAACGGGCTCATCTGAGCACCTAAAGCCACGTGGTTGGCGTGCAGACAGGTCTTTTTAATTTCTTCGGCCATATTTTATAAAGTTTTCGTCAAGATAGGTTTGTTCCATATTAAGCACCTCTTCCAACTGCTGTGTGCTTAAGAACTGCATATCTTTACAAAAATAATGAATTAGTTTGGTTCGTAATTCATCAAAGCCAAAAAGTATTCCACAATCTTTCAGATTGGCAACGCGCTGTCTTACAGACTTGATTCCCTTGCTCTCCAGTTTCTCCCTTGACGGTGTTATGGCGCGTTCCATAACGCTGAAATCCGTATCATAGAGAAGCGTGCCGTGGACTATGCAACCGGTCTTTGTGGAGTAGCAGGCATTGCCGGATACCTTACGGCCTCCCACGAGCACATCGTTATGCTCAGTACGCACAGTATCCAGTCCCATGCCTCTAAGTGCGTCTGCCAGTTGTGACAGATATTCATCGAATGCTTTGCTAACATCAGAACAATCCGATATGTATGACAACATCAGATTGCCTTCATCGGCATATACGCAACCTCCGCCACTCTTTCGACGGTACATCTCTATCCCTTTCTCCCTGCAGTAGGGAATATTGACCTCAGCCTCCATATCCTGGTTGCGCCCGAATATCACAGTCGGCCTTACGTTCCACACAAAAAAAGAACCGGGAGCATGCTCAACCGCCCACTCTTCAAGCGCGAGCCAGAACACCAGCCTGCGTCCACGGTTACACTCGTCCTCAGGCAATCTCAACAAATTCATGACTATAAGGACAAAGAATGAAATCATCTGCCGGTGAAGGACCACTCATCAAAAACCACATTTCCGGTCAGGACGAAATAGAGACGATGGACTCCACCTGATGACTTGACGCGGTTGCATCGGGCAGTGAGTTCCTTCATTTCCTGACTGTCTGCAGATATTTCAGCCAGAACGGGACCGTCCGGTGAATCCAGACATGCCCTGATGTGCCCCTGCCCGCCGGCCTTGACCTTCATGGTCATGGCCCTTCGTCCCATATCGACTCCACGCAGTTCAATTATACCACGCTCCGGCTTAAAGTCTTTGATTGACATAGTGCCTACACTGACGGTCATATTGCCGGCCTTATCACCCTGTTCAAACCTTATTCCTTCAGTGGCAGCCGATGTCTCTGCCTGCTGGAGCTTGTAAGGGTTTAGGCAGCGTATCTGTTCAACCCCTTTTACGGTTGCCGTGCATTCGTCGATATGTACGTTCTGCTCGTCCACGTTTACCTCATCGATGCAGATGCTTCGGAACCCGCCATGTGTGCCGAACGATTTCTGAAGCATCATGGTATGGTAGAGCAGGTACCATTTTCCTTCATACTTATGCAGATGGGTGTGGTTGTTACTGTGTTCGAAATACCCGAAATCACCTGGGTTCTTCAGATACATGTTCTCATAATGCCATGACAGGGAGTCCAGTGGAGTTTTACTTGTCATGTAGCTCATGCAACAACGCGGAGGAACCTCATCAGAAAGGTCCCAGTCCTTGTGGTCCTCCCAGTCAAGATTATATGTATAGACGTATGTCCCGTTTATGTAATTGAGCTCATTTGCCTCGAAATGGCTCTTGGCAGGCAGCGGAATAAAACCACTCTTGATTGAAACCAGGTCTTCACCCAATTCCGCAATGCGGCTGTGGCGGGCTCCGAATGTTATCCAGCCTCTACCTTCGTCATCTATGACCGCACCGGGATCAAAAGGCACATCGCAATTACCCAGACCTGGTGTCTGGGCATCGACAAGGCTCTTCTGCAGAGGTGATTTCCACGGACCGACAGGTGATTCCGCAGTGAGAACTCCTGTGCCGTAGCCACTGTTGGAGAAATATAGGTAGAAATGTGTCTTGCCATCTGATTCCTTGCGGGAGATGATGCTGGGAGCCCAGGAGTTGATTATCCACGGTGCAAGTTCCCCGACCGGAATCAGGCCGTGGTATGTCCAGTTGACCATATCATCGGTGGACATCATGGCTAATGTCTTTATTTTCTCATAACCGTTCTTCTCGGCTTTCTCATACTGTTCGTGGTCACCGGTTCCATAAACATACAGGCGGCCATCATATTCGACCGATGTAGGGTCCGCCGTAAAGAGAAAATCCAGCACAGGATTGGCATTGTCAGTACCCATTTTGGGCGATGTCTGGGCACACAGCGTAATGCCGTAAAACAATACCGACAACAGGGTAAACAGATAATTAGGTTTCATATGGAGTTCCAGTCAAAATCTATGCGTTCTACATCATCTTCAGACAATTCACCTATCTGCACCTCTATGTATGTGAGGCTTGTCAGAGCTCTGAAACCATGGAGTTCACCACTCCTGATGGTCACCGCATCACCTCGTCCTATTCTCATGGACACTCCATCATGTACCAGAATGCCTTCACCATCAGTCACCATAATGGTCTCTGAGCTATGAAGATGACGCTGATAGCTGGTGTTCCTGCCCGGTTCAATGTTTATTACCTTAGTCAGAGAACATTCTCCGTCAGGCAATTGCTTATAGTCAAGGACACGATATGTACCCCACCTTCGCTCTTCGAACATAGGACGTGTCTGGAAAGACTCTACATGGCTCTTTATTGTCTCACTATATTCCTTTCCGCACACCAGAATACCGTCAGGACTGGCGGCCACGACAGCATCGCTGATACCGTTAACGAACATGGGTACATCCAGTTCGTTTATGGCGTGAACATTGTTGCAGTCAGGTCCGGTCCTGGCATTGCCGACAGTAGTGGATGATAGTTCAGCAGTCAGGCTGTTCCACGTTCCCAGATCCTTCCACTCGCCATTGTATGCTATCACGGCTACTGACGAGGCTTTCTCCGCCACCTCGTAGTCAAAACTTATCTTTGGGAACTTGCCATAATCCGAACGTATTTCAGCAAATGAATCATGATTCAAGTACTTACGGACTATCCGCATTATGTATCCCAGCTTGAAAGCGAATATTCCACCATTCCACAAGGCACCCTCCCCAAGAAGTTCAGCCGCCTTTTCAGCCGATGGTTTCTCTGTAAACCTCTTGACCATAACCGGTTCATGTATACCTGCATCAGGTTTGGCCACAGGTACCACATATCCGAATTTTGTGGAAGGATATGTGGGCGTTATTCCCATAAGTACCATCTCCGCCACATCAGATTCAACAGCCCGTGCCATATATCGGATAGTTTCAAAATAACCTGTCTCGGTATATGGGTCACAAGGCATGACAACAACGGTCTCATCCGGACTGCACTTTTTTTCAAGAGCAAGATATGATGCCGCCAGCGCAATGGCAGGGAACGTATCACGTCTCTCAGGCTCAGTCACCATGTCAATCAACCGCCCCAGTTGATTCAGTATTATATCACTTTGGGAAGCATTGGTCGCAATAGTGATGTTCGCAGTGAGATTAGCCTCAAGAATCTGACGCACCACTCTCTGCACCATTGATTCCATTCCTCCACCAGGTTTCTCAAGCAACTGCAGGAACTGCTTGGAACGGGCATTGTTTGATAGAGGCCACAGCCGTTTGCCTGAACCTCCGGATAAAAGAATTATTTCCATTCTGCAAATTTACATTTTTCCTTCTTATGTACATATCTGTTTGTCAACAACAGTTGTGGATCAACGGAAATCATTGAAACGGTAGCTGAAAGAGATGATGAACATGGAGGTGTCGCCGAACGTGCGGCTCTCGTTCCAGCTTGTGCCCGACACCGAAGCGGAGAAACCATTGTATTGCTTTAGTATGTCACGCCATGTTAGCGAGAGCATGGCCTGCCGGCTCTTGAGGAAACTCCATTCCGCCGAGATGTTCCACAGACACTCAGGACGGTTGGCCGATTCCATCTCATACCCGAACGGACGGTTATAACTGCATCTTGTCGATGCCCCCAATCCTATCGATGACTGGTACGACAGCTCCACACCGGCATTGAAGCGTTTTCCCCCGCTGGCCTTATCCAGGTAATCACTCTTGCTGCGGTCCATTGTATAACCTACATTCCCCTGAATCATCCAGAACTGGTCAGAGTACGCACCCTCCATGTTAAGGCTTGTCTGATGATAGTCAGTGGCGCTCTTGTTAACGGATGCATCGGTAAAAGACTGGACAAAAGCAACATTATGATGGAGAGAATGATTGGCGGTAAAATTGACCGACAGATCCTGGAAGGGATAGGTAAGGAATAAGTACTCGCTCATATTCCAGCTGCCGTTAATATTCTCGGGCGATGTTATTCTGGCACCGGTCTGCCTGTCCAGACGGGTAAGTGTGGTTATCTGGTTGAAAGTAGTGCCGTAGCTCACGCGGGTACGCATCCAGGACTGGAGCTGGAACTCCAGATTTACATTGTGCGAGAATGAGTTCTTGAGGTTGCTGTTACCCTCATGTATGTTCATGGGATCACTGTAATCAGTCACCATGGATAGCTGCTCCACTCCGGGAAGCCCGTTTGAGCCGTTGTATCCCAGGCCTATCTGGCTCTTTCGGAATACCTTGACACGGAAATCGGCATCCACTGAGTATCGGATACCTTTGTAACGTATATGCTCGTCATCCCTGTCCTGAATCCTGTTCAGATTATCGATATTCATAAGTACCGGAGCGGCACTGGCAGACATGTTTATCCTGTAAACAGAGTCCGAGTAGAAATAATCCATGTCAAAAGTGTTGATCAGATTGCTGTTCCGCCTGTCATAGAAGAGTGAATCCACATCAGTACCAGTGCCGTCAGCGTTTATATCCTCATATCGCTGAATGCTTTTGCCGTCATCGAATGAGAAACGGTAGCCTAATCCGACATAGCCGGCATCACCCATCTGACGGTTAATACTCACATTGGCGCTGTAGTTGTTTGTATGGGAAGGTGTGTAAATCCTGTGGTTTACCCTGCGGACGCTGTCACCAAGCTGTATGAAACGGCTTTCCGATATGTTTGTGCTGCTGCCGTCATTATCAGAATGGGCTGCCCTCATGTAGATATTCAGGTGGTACCTGTCATCCTTGCCGAAAGTCTTGCCCAAACCTCCGTTCAAACCGTATGAACTGCCCGTGCTCTCTCCGATACTGGATTGTTTGGTGGAACTTATCAGTCCCTCTCCGTCATTAGATATGGAATCAGTTGAATTGCTGCTGTTTTCACTCTGACTTCCGGACATGGACAACTCCATGTTATACCAGGTCTTGTCATCAATACGCCCGTTCAGGTCCACACTACCGCTCCAGTTGCGCCCGCCATTGGAGTAGGAATTCTCAGTCACTGAATTTTGTGTAAACCCAGGCATGAACATTTTGCTGTAACTGGCTGTCTTGTTCCCGTTGTAATTACTTCCGTAATTTGCCGATGCCCCGACTGACAGCTTCTTGAACTCCTTGCTGTAATATATGTTGCCGCTGGAATTTTCGGTCTTGAGCTGGTTGGAATACTCATACGGAATAGTGTTACGGGATAATGAGCCGTACATCTCAGACCCTCCCTGCTTCCAGGTGGAGCCATCGACAGACACCCTGTACTTGTCAAATTTCTCAGTGGTCCCAAGTTCTACGCTCGCGAATGTGGTGCGGTCCATAGGTGTCTTGGTCTGCATGTCCATGACGAGATGATTGTCACTCATCACATTGAGGGTGTCATCAGGTACTTCATATACCTTGAGGCTCTTGAGCTTCTCGGTGGGCATGTTGTTCAGGGCTATACTCATGTCACGCTTGAAGAACGAGTCTCCGTTCAGCCGTATCTCATTGATGTCACGTCCCAGGTAGGTCATCTTGCCGTCAGTGTACTTCAGTCCGGGCAGACGGCGCACCAGATCCAGGAGCACGCTGCCGGTGGGCATTTCATAGGCATCGGCATTGAATATGATTGTGTCACCACGCTGGTACATGCGTTGGAGCTCAGCCACAATCTCCACCTCCTCCGACGTAAGCGGATTGCTGCGCAGCACCACTGAATCCAGTTCCACCGTATATGTATGGATTCCGCTCTCGCGTTTCATGGGAGGATCCATGATGGAATCCAGGGTCTGCATTCCGAGATAAGAGATGGTGATGCGGATACGCGTATCCCTGAGACGGTCCCGACGTGACATATAGACCCAGAAACTGCCATCCTTATCCGCAGCAGAACCATCGAACGAAGTTGTGTCTCCCATGCAAGTAACCTTTATGTTTGCCCCTTGAAGCGGGTAAGGTTCAGGCTCATAATCATCCACGCCATACACATTACCGTTCACCTGGAAAACCTGCTTGACGTATGTACGCAGCATGGATTCCACCTCCGGACTGCTCCAGTCCTGCGCCCTCGATCCTGCTGCGTAAAGCAGCATCAACGCTACCGGAATTACTTTCTTCAGATTCATATCGCGAAGTTATTTCAACTTCTTTTACGATACAAATCCGCAGAAGTCAAAAATAGTACAATTGGGGTCTGACCCCAATTGTACCATTTTGGCAAATATCATAAACTTATGAAAAACACAGGTTTGTCGGCGTATTTGTCAGATATCAGTTGCTTGACCTGCTGTGAAGTTATTGCTGAGAATGAAATGACAACTGCGTTGCGGCGACCCTCAAGGAGGTCTTTTATGGCCGATTCCATATTATCGGGCGATACAATGACATCATCATTTGGCATGCCGTCAGTGAGGTTTAAGCAAACGTATGCTCCGTCCTTTGAGATGGAACGCCAGGCTTCATTGATCCTGGGCTGGATACTGCCAATAAGTTCATCGTTTCTCTTACGCAAAGTTTCCTGTAATTCCTGATATTTCTGTGTCACCTTTCGCTGATCGTCTGCCAACTCCTTTTCATAGCTGGAACGCATGCTTTCAGTCAGTTCCTCTCGCTGATTCAGATAATCCTCGGTTTTTTTCGTTACATCATTGTTTAGAGCCTGCATCTCTTCCTGCATCCTGTTCAGTAAGGATTGCAGTTCTTCCTGGGCAGATCTGTATGCGGTCATCAAGTTCCTGAATTCAGGCGTATTCAGATGGGGCTGGTTCAAGTCCTGTCCGTCATTTTTTATTGACGATGTCAACAATGACATCATTATCCTGCCGATTTCATCTTCGTCTGATCCTGTTATATCATAAAGATAAATCCATTGTGGAGATGACGGTCTTGCCGTTGAAGCATCAAGTCTGAAATTGATGGGAACTGAGTATTTTACTTTTACTATGTTGCCATCCTTTTTGCCGGGTTTCCATGCAGGCATCTGACTTATTGTTCTCAGGGCTTCGGCATCAAGCAACGGATCAACTGACCTTACTACCTCTGCCTCAGTTATCGAGCCGTCTGTATCTATAATGAATGAAACTATTACTCTTCCCTGAACGTTGTTCTCTTTGCACACAGCAGGATACTTTATATTCTTTCTGAGATACTCAAGTAAAGCGACTGTGCCACCCGGAAATTCCGGAATTTCTTCAGCGTCCATTACAAGAGCCTCCATCTGTTGGGAATCACGCTCATTATCGGCATTGCCGTTATCTTTCAGTTTTGTCAGAGAGATAACCGGATTATCCGAATTGATAATACCCTTGAATTCCTGATACCCGGTTTTTATGATCCTTATCATGTATTCCGGATTGTATTCTCTCAGAATAAAGTTACCGTCCTGGTCAGTTAGGCTGCTATAGGATACCATTCCCTTCAGGCTTATTACGCTGACCCGTGCCTCGGCAACAGGACCGTTATCGTCAATAACCTTTCCGATGAGATAACCGTCTTGGGCCAGTTTGGCCGACAGATCGGCATCAGTAGGATAGATGTTTTCCAGTTCAATCATGTCGGCCTTCTTTTCAGTACGGGCAAACAGGACAGATGTCATTCCCAGCATGGGAATCAGGAGAAGCAGCCACATGAGACGACTCCTCCGGGTTTGGTTCTTGTTCAACATAATAATTCTCTTTTTAATGTTAAGGTTAAAGGAACTGGCAAGCGCATAGGCCTCTGCGCCTACAGTCCGCATTATCAACAGTTTCTGATAGTCACTGTTACGTATGCCGTAATGATTGATCACTTCATTATCAGCTTCATATTCATGGACTATCTTTATCTCTTGAAGTACAAGCCAGCACACCGGATTAACAATAGTGCAGGCTAAAAGGAATACAAGGTCAAGTGAATGCAGCAGCCTTATATGGGCAAACTCATGCCTTAGGCTTGCCCGGCGTGCAAATCCGTTTTCCGCATCGGATATGACGATGTAGTTCATCCAGCTGAACGGGCCGAATGACTCGTCATGCGTAACCAGCCATACCGTACGGCTTATGCGGCGGCGGTTTTTGCCGCGCAAGAACCGTCTTGCCCTGATGATACTGCGTGACCAGCCCAACAGGAGCATCAGTACATAAGCAGAATACATGCATACCAGTATCACTGCCCACATACTGTGCCCTGCAGGCTCAGAGGTCTCTACCGCCATCATCTGCGGCTCACCTATCAGGATAAAGGTGCCGGACAACTCCTGAGCAAACTCCATACGCTCAATGGTCATCTCGCCCATTACGGGAGTTCTTTCAGGAATGGTAATGTGCAATAAGGGGAGAAGTGCCGAGAGCACCGTTGCTCCTAACAGGTAGAAGCGGTTGAAACGGCAGAACGTAGTTCCGCTGAATGCCGCCTTATAGATGATAAGCAGCACCACCAGGGCAAACGCCCATTCCAATATGTAAAGGACTATACTACCCATAACTGTTATTATTTTGCGTTTTCGGCCATGCGGATAAGGTCTCTCAGGTCATCGATGCTTACCTCCTGCTGCTGCACAAGGCAGGATATGAAATCCTTGTATGAACCGTTAAAGAACCGGGCCACACTCTCCTTGTTCATCTGCTCAACGTATTTGTCACGGCCCACGGCAGGCTCATACAGGAAGAACCGGGCTCCAAGCTCCTGATGCTTTATCATTCCGTTTACCTCCAGGCGGCGCACAAACGTAGTCAGCGTATTGAAGTTGGGCCGGGGCTCGGGCATGCGCTCCAAAAGATCCCTCATGGACAGCGCCCCGTTATCCCAGAGCACGTTCATGATTGCAAGTTCCTTATCGGTCAGTTTTTTCATATCTAAATAATGTTTTGTTTCACTCTTCTGATGCAAATAAATTACATTTTGTAAAAACAACCAAACATTTTGACAATTATTTATACTTTAGTTGTAAAAATAAACATACAGAATATTTGAGAATTATTTGCCTTTTGTTGATAATCAATAAGATTAATGACTATCTTTGCAAATGGACATAGGTTTTATGCGATAGGTTTGCAATCCATATTATTCTGTGTAATTACTAATACTTTAAAACAATAAGATTATGAAAAAAGAAACAGAAAAAAAATCTGAGACTCCTGAGAAGACGGAAAAAAGATGTAATCGTACTTGGGAGGCAATGGGTAGGTATCAGGGCGCATTTACTGTTATCGACCCTAAGTTCAAGTTGTAACCCGTGCGTTATCTTCTTGACACTAACATGGAAAGAACACTTTTTACGCTCAGGACGAACTGTAAAACTGACTCAAAATTATAGTTTCCCTGTACCTTTTTTAGATGACACAGGGAAACGATAATTGTCACAGGGAACTGATACTATTGTGTCCGTACTGCCGATGATCTAAAGAATGTCATTAAGCTTCCTGATACTCTTGATATAGAGCAACTGGACCTAGATGCCACAACTTGGTATCTTCGCGTTCCAAGCGGCGGTATGTATCGGAGGCATAGAATTTGGTGAGAGCATCCAACGGACTGATATGCTCATCATCTGCAATGAAGGAAGCTACTGCCGATACCTTTCCCGCAAGAATCAAATAGAGATTATCCTGGGTTATTTCCGCTCTCATAGATGTACCTCCTCTGCATTTATGAATGTTAGACACTCAAGAGATTTCTCAGTATGGAACAGCATCCGGTCAACCAATTTATAGGTCTTAAGTTCAGTGATTAGTTCCTGCTTACTTAATAACCCCTGTTCATAGAGAGAGAAAGCTGCATATACCCTGTCATTGGCTACGGGGCCATAAACAAGGTCGTGGTTGTGGGTAAAACCACGAATGGTGCGGTTAGCGTGAACAAAATCAACCCACTCCTCATTGGGAGTATTGTCAAACTTGAGTAAATCCAGCGATGTTATTTTAGACTCATCAAGTTCATATATGTTTACGTAACCTATACCAGTGCCTGATATTTTTCTGGATACCCATTCTCTGGCTTGCTGTTCTGATGTGGTTGTATAGAAACCAGAACCATAATCAAGAGTACGGTTGGGAACCAAAATTCCAGGTTCGTTTACAATCTGGAGGCTTCCATGATACAGTTTCATAGGCTTAGTTTTTCTTCTATTTCTTCTAATATCCAAGGCATGCTTTGTGTATGCAGAATATCATAATTATCAGACAGGTATTTTTTAATACCATTACGGTCAAACAATGCCGAAACATCCTCGCCTGTCATTCCGTGCTTGTTTTTATAACTCTCCAAACAGAAAGCCACAAAAAACAGTATGTCTGCATCACGTTTGCTCATATCGCAAAAATACATAATTATCAAAAACAAAAGCCACTCACGCTACAAAAACTGATTCTGCTTTCCTGGGGCATCAACATAATTATAAGTGACACAGGGAAACGGTTCATTTGTGTCATTGATGTCCGCCCTATTTTTCTTATTATTATTGGTTTAATCGAGATAGAGTACAGCCTTGTCGGAGTATTCTCTTGACAAATTCCTTTGGATCAATCTGTAATTTGAAGATGAATATGGGATTGTAAAACCTTTTATTCTTCCGTTAGACAAGTCTTTCAGATATGAATCCAAATTATCGGCCGACATTTCTGTTATACCGGTGTTCTTGTAATGACTGATGCACACATACTGATATCTTTCAACAGTTGATTTCAATACATTTCCGTATTCGTCAGAAAGATCCAGATTCATCTCATCAGCTCTTTTACGCAACTCAGCAACGTCTTCCTGATATTTCTGCTGAATCTTTTCATAATCCTCAATCTTCATGTCGGGATTCTGCTCCAAGAGATTCAATTCATCCTGATATTTTTTAGCTAAAGCGCGGGTCTCACTCTGTATAGCTCTGTAGGCATCAACAAACGCCTTCATTTCGATGGAATTCAGGTCATCGGTATCCCCATTGTATGATGTCATGTATGCTATCAATGATTTATTAAGAACTTCCATATTATCCAGATTGTTCTCCAGATTCCTTATATCAATGAGATAAATGAATTGGCGGTGGTCTTCACCGGTAGTTTTTGAGCCCACATACCTGATATTAAGTAGTCGTTTCTTTCTAAGTGAATTCTTAATATCCGTAACAAGACCATTCTTGGCATCAGGTCCGATGTTCAGGGCAACATCTCTGATATGCCTTCCTGTCTTATCGGCATTGTCAATGTATTTTTCAAGCTGGTCAACATTGGTAAATTCCTGCGGAACAGTCCAACTTAATATCACATTTTCACCAGCCCGCCTTTCCTCTATCCCTGCAATCATGTAATTTTCATTGATATCCAGACAGAGTTCATAGTAGTTGTCCGAAGCCGTATTGCCCGGTCTGATTATCCGGGAAACTACGCTGAAGGCTTCCTCATTTTCCCAGGCACTCTCCGGCAACTCTGTTATGTACGTTTTAGGATTCATCGGTTGTCCTGACTGACCGGTGTAACTTACATCAGGTTCTTTGTAGCTTTCCATAACAAGGTTCAGCAGCATTCTGTAGCGGATGGTTTCTTTCAGGTCAATGATTGGTCCCATGGGAACATCAGGTTGCATTGAAAGGCGGACTTTGCGGATTTTCATCCCGTCTGATATTGCCTGGTCTATGTAATCATCAAGCTCCTCTACACGGATTTGTTTCGGGGCGGTCTCACTCCTGAAACGATCCTGGCCGTTCTCATTATCAAACAATACCGTTGATACGTATAACCAGGCGGGATTTCCCTTAACCCTGATACGCAAATCCTTATTGACTTTGTTGGTCTTTGCCAGTTCGGGATTGGCGGCGGCAGACCTGACTTGAGTTTGAATAAGGTTACCTTCAGCATCGTATGATCTGGGGTAAGCCTCACTTATTTTCGTCGGATACATGCCACGGGCAAACTGCTGCTGACCGTCAGAGCATTGGTCATAATTCTTTCCGAATCTGCTCAAACACAGTTCATCGCGCAGTTCATTATATGCTTTCTGCAACTCATACCTTACATCATTCAAAACGGCAGATGATGCACTACGGTCATAATCTAATGAGAACACATGCTTCACAGTGGTCTGAACAGTTCCATACCCCTCAATTTCATAATCTTCTATAACAGGGAGCCTGGAGTCATTATCCGGATTCTGAATGAACTGCCTGGCAAGATCCTTTAGTTCATCAACTGTAACTGTTCTTGCCATTATTCCGCTCTTTACATATATCTCATTATTTCTGTTGATCTGTATAGTCATGAGGTTCCTTCGGCGTATGATCATTTCCCCATCTTTCCTATCCTCTTCACTTATCACTTCATCATCTCCGATGACCCTTAATATCTGGGGAAACGGCATGGCGACGAATTTACTTGCAGGTTCAGGTAACCTGACAGACATTTCAGCATCAGCGGAACTGAAACGTAATTTATCATCCAGATTTACGGCCTTCTCTGTACGCGCAAACAGGACAGATGTCACTCCCAGCATGGGGACGAGAAGCAGCAGCCATATGAGGCGACTCTTCCGGGTTTTGTTCTTGTTCATCATAATGATTCGCTTTTTAATGTTAAGGTTAAAGGAGCTGGCAAGCGCATAGGCCTCTGCGCCGACAGCTTTTATCAGTAAAAGTCTCTGATAGTCCTGCTCATGGATGCCGTAACGGTTGATCACTTCGTCATCGGCCTCATATTCGTGAACTATCTTTATCTCCTGGAGTACCAGCCAGCACGCGGGGTTTACTATGGTGCAGGCCAGCAATACAACAAGGTCTATCGAGTGTAAGAGTTTTACGTGCGAGTATTCGTGCCGCAGGCTGGCGCGGCGGGCGAATCCGTTCTCGGAGTCCGAAATCACTATGTAGTTCATCCAGCTGAACGGGCCGTACTGCTCGCTGTGCGTGACAAGCCAGACGGTCCGGCTCAGACGGCGGCGGGGCTTGCCGTGCAGGAACCTGCGTGCACGGATTATTCCGCGGCTCCACCCTATTATAAGGGTAAGCACATAGATTGCATACGTGCCGATGAGCATTACCGCCCAGAGGCTGGTCTTGCGTTCGGGCTGCGGAGCAACGGCAGTTTCATCGGCCTGTATGGATATGGGCTCACTTACAAACGTGAATGTCCCTGACAACTCCCGGGCAAAATCAGTCTCCTCTATTGAGAGACCGGCTGCCACGGGAGTGCTGTCAGTGATAGTCACGTGCACAAGGGGAAGAAGAGCCGAGAGCAATGTGGCTCCCAGCAGGTAAAACCGGTTAAAGCGGTGCAGAGTGGTTCCGCTGAAGGCCGCCTTGTAAATGGCTATCAGCACCAGCAGGGCAAACGCCCACTCTATTATATAAAGGACTATGCTACCCATAATTACTATTTCTTTTCTACCATTTTGATCAATTCCTTGAGCTCATCAACGCTCACCTCCTGCTGCTCTACCAGACAGGAGATGAACTCCATGTAGGATCCGCCGAAGAACTTATTGACGCTCTCCTTGTTGACCATCTCGGCGTATTTCTCGCGGCTCACTGCCGGCTCATACAGAAAGAATCGGGCACCCAGTTCCCTGTGGGTTATCATGCCGCTGTTCTCCAAACGGCGCACAAATGTGGCCACTGTGTTGAAGTGCGGCTGAGGCTCGGGCAGGCGCTCCAGAATGTCACGCATGGACATGGGCTCTCCGTCCCAGAGCACGTTCATGATTGCAATTTCCCTATCGGTAAGTTTCTTCATATAGCTGGTTTTGTTAAGTTTTAAACTAATATCTGCTGCAAATAAACTACATTTTGTAATTATATCCAAATGTTTTTACGTTTTTTTGTGTTTTTGTTGTAGTTATAAGCACATATGATTTGAATAACACTATCCAGCTCAGTGCCGACTCATCAAGCCCAGAGGCTATGACACCTTAATTGTCAAAGTTTCTTTGGTCTTTATTGACTTCATGACTATGGCGTCGGGCCATGAACCGTTCAGGAAAACCTGATTGTATCCGTCTTTACTGGCTATACAGATTGAATCAGGATGCCCTACAGAATATGTACAGATAGCGTTCTCCACGTCATTTAAGGTTACCTCGCCGCTTTCTGCATACTGATTGGCTAAAGCATCGAGAGCGCTTTTCAGTGCATTGTTGTTAACAGAGTAGTATCGGTTTGACGGTGAAGCGTTCCCTTGTGGTGAAAAAGAACAGCGTATGGTATTCAAGTGATACTTGATGTGCATCTGGATCATCCTGAACAGGGCTTGACGCTTGAGTGCCGCAGGTGTCTTATAGATTCTTTGAGGCATGTGGGGTGTTGAACGCGCCCATGTTACACCGTTACGGGTTATGTACGTAATTCCGTCAATGGTACCGGAATAATTGCGGCCTATGCCGACTTGATTGATTTTTGCCATATTGTTTATGTTTTTCAGTTAATAATGCTGTAAAGATACAATAAAGGGTATCTGTGAAACAAGAAAGAAACCTGAAAAAACTTTCTTTCTTTTTTCCAGCTTTTTTAACCGCTCTACCCATAGGGTTGCCATAGGGTTGCCATAGGGTAGCCATAGGGTAGCCATAGGGTAGCCATAGGGTAGCCATAGGGATGCCATAGGGTAGCCATACCTTTTTGTATGGCTAAGAGATAGCTACCATATGGCTTCGGCTTTTATACTATTTTGCTAACTTTAGACAAGATAGGCTGCACCTCGGGAGAAAAAATGGGCAAGCTCCTTTTTTCTCCTCTCGGCTTGCACTATCTTTGCTGAAAAATTGGGAGATATGGCTAAGATTAACAGTATAGGTGTGCTGACATCAGGAGGTGACGCCCCGGGTATGAACGCTGCAATACGTGCGGTCACACGCTCGGCAATATTTGCAGGCTGGAAGGTATTTGGTATCTATCGCGGCTGGGAGGGCCTGATAGACGGCGAGGTCAAGGAGTTCACCACCGAGAGCGTATCGGGCATAATATTTGAGGGCGGCACAATCCTGCGCACAGCCCGCAGCAAGAGGTTCCTTACAGTCGAGGGCCGCGCCCAGGCGTTTGAGACCATAAAGAAGTTCGGAATAGACGCCCTTATAGTAATAGGTGGTAACGGATCGCTCTCCGGCGCACAGGAGTTATCGGCCGAATACGACATTCCGGTCATCGGACTGCCCGGCACCATTGACAATGACCTGTACGGGACCGACAACACCATCGGTTATGACACGGCGCTCAACACCATCGTGGAGTGCGTGGACAAGATTCACGATACCGCAAACTCGCACAACCGCATATTCTTTATAGAGGTGATGGGGCGCGATGCCGGTTTCCTGGCCATGAACAGCGCCATCGCCGCCGGAGCCGAGGCCGCCATCATTCCCGAGAGGTTTACCGATATTGACCAGCTGGCCGCCTACATTGAGCGCGGAATCCGCAAATCCAAACGCAGCTCGATAGTTATCGTATCCGAGGCCGACGGAGGCGCCATGCACTACGCCGAGCGTATGCACAACGAATATCCACAGTTTGATGTGCGCGTATCGATACTGGGTTACGTACAGCGCGGCGGACGTCCCAGCGCACTGGACCGCATACTGGCAAGCCGCATGGGTGTGGCCGCAATCGAGGCGCTCAAGGAGGGGCAGCGCAACATCATGATAGGCGTTGTCAACGACAATATGGTCAACATCCCCATAGCCCAGGCCGTCAAGAAGGACAAGCCCATCGGTGAAGAACTTATCAACGTACTCTCAGTCCTCTCAATCTGAAAAACAGTACAATTGGGGTCAGGCCTTTTGTACTGTTTCCGGCTGAACTGTCCAAAAATTAGACACTTTTGGGCAAAAAAACACGTTTTTGCATTTTTTTCTTGGAGCGTGCTACGCGGTAATGCTAATTTTATGGAAAACATATAGCCCTATGTTCAGACATTTCATAACCATTGCCCTGCGTAACATCAGGAAATACGCATTGCAGAACGCCGTTTGCTGCATCGGTATGGCAGCCGGACTTGTTTGCCTCAGTTTTTCCGCGCTGTGGATTCATTTTGAAGAGTCATTTGACAACTTTCACAAAGATTCGGACCGGATTTTCACTTTACTTGAACACTCTCCCTACTCAAGTAACACTTCCATAGAAAAATTCAGTCCGGAATTATTATCCCCGTTACTTGAATTCAGTCAGGTTGAATCATACACCAAATGGAATATAAGGAATCATGATAAGGTAAAGGAACTGATTGCCGATACCGCATTTTTCAGTTTCTTTGATTTAAGTCTGCTCCAAGGAAACCGGATGTTCCGGCAAGACACCAACTACGTAGCCCTGTCCCAAGAGTATTCAAAAAAGCTGTTTCCCGATGGTAACGCAATAGGAAAAAAGTGCTATGGGAAAACCGTATGTGCGGTCATCGCACCTTTCCAAGGACCATCATGTCTGAGTTTTGACATATTGTGCATGCATATCTTTCCTGAAATCACACCAGGGGTAATCGCCGTAATGCCGGACCAGGATGAAAACGCTCCGTTAGCAATTACAATGGCCCCGGTTGTCTATTCCCATGAGGACAGATACCCCAATGGATTCTTCAAGATTCACAAAGGCACTGATACCAAATGGCTTTCGGACTCATTAAGCAAGGTAATAGATGGGAGCCGATATTATCTTGACGCTCCCAAATATGAATTGCTGCCAATAAGTGATGTTCACAAGCAGGAAGCGGCCGGCCAGATGTACATAGGCTACAAGCATGCCAGACTGTTTGCCTGGGCCAGCCTTCTGCTCACTCTTTGCAGTCTGGTGAATTTCCTGCTGTTCAACCTTAACAGGACAAGAAACAGGGAACATGAGATGGCGCTCAGGATAGTTCATGGTGCAAACGGCAGTTCGATACTAAAGATGATGGCAACAGAGTCCGGTATCATACTGGGTACAGCATCACTTCTGGGATATCTTGCAATAATCCTGCTTAAGGACAGGTTCCGTGATATGGCCGATGCCGACATGACCGGAAGCTATGTGCTTTGGGGCGGTTTATCGGTCATTATCATTGCATTTGTCGTTTCCGTATTAATAAGCATTATATCGGTGGATATAGTCAGAAACAGGACGATTCAGAGTTCCATCATCCGTAAAACCGGCAAGAGGTTCCGTAACATAAGCATAGGAATCCAGCTGTTTGTCGGTATTCTGTTTCTGTTTGTCATTATATGCATGCTCCATCAGTTCAGGTTCCTTAGAAACAACAACTGGGGAATCAGGATAAACGATATGGCGGTTCTTACCATCACCAATCCCGATCATAATGATATGAATGGTCTTCAAGGGCGCATGAGTTATTCGCCCATAGATGAACGCATGCCGGATATCGAGAGCCCATCGGCCTTTATTAACCGCATAGACGGACAGTTCGGTATCACATCCCGACTGAACAGTCTGCCGTTTGTAGAGGGCGTTTACACCAATATAGGTGGATTTGGTGATATCTATGGGTCAGTCGATATGATCTGGAAACGCCGTGGGACCTGGATTAATGGCGATGACAACATAAGGACCAACATAGCTGGCATTATTGACACCTCCCTGCTTAAACTGTTCTCCCTGAATGTGCTTGACGGAGCAATACCGACCGACAGGCCTCTCAGGGACAATGAACTTGTAATTACCAGGAATCTCCAGCGTGAACTGGGGCTTGGGGATATATCCCAAGGGCCCACCCTGACTATCAGAAGAGGGTATCGGACACCATCAAGATTAGAGTGGGTGGACGGACATCCTACAATCACAGGAGGAGAATATGCCGAAGTAACAAACATATTCCAGGTAGTAGCCGTAGTCAGTGACCTTTATCTGACTGATTTCAACAAGGAACCGGAGAGTTATATCCTATGTGCTCCCGATAACCGCAAGCTGTTGGGGCAGATGGGAGGCCAATGGTCCGAAACCCATGTCAGCATCACATACCAACCGGGAAACAGGAAAGAGCTCAGCAATAGAATCAATGAAATAATGGAGCCCACCGGACTTTCATACGAACTCAATTATTCCGAGGATTATTTCTATGAGAATCTCACCAAAGACCGCCATCTCTCACTGATAATTGAGATCCTGGGGATACTCTCCATGCTCATATCGCTGGCCGGCATATACTCCACAGTAGCATTGACCTGCCAGGAGAAGAAACGCGAGATTGCACTGCGCAAGGTACATGGGGCAAAGGTCCGTGACATACTGTCCATATTTGCCCGTGACTATGGTATAATCCTTGCCCTGGCATCGGCCCTGGCATTCATTATCGGATATATAGTAATAGACCGATGGCAGCAGCAGTTCCTGTGCAAGGCCGATATCAGTTGGTGGATATACGCTTGTGTGTTTGCCTTTACGGCAACGGTGATCATTGCCACCGTGCTGAACCGCGTGCTCACGACCGCCCGCCAGAATCCCGCTGATGTAATCAAGAGCGAATGATACAAAAGGAGACTGTCCCATTTAGTACTAAATGTCCGCTTTAACAAACTTTATGTCTTGTTTTATTGTCGCAATGTAATTTATTATTTACATTTGCAACATCAATAACCTATTAAAGTATCGTAATTATGAAGAAGTATCATTTGCTTGACCACAAGTGGCAGAAGATTGGATTTGTCATGTTTGTTCTGGGAGTTGTCCTATTCCTTGTTTTTCTGCTAAATACAGTATTCACCTTCCGGCCCACTCAAATAGAAGGTATTGTAGAGAATTACAAAGTTGACCTCTTAAACAGAATAATGCAAGGGCCATTGGCTTTACTCACATTTATCTCGGTCTTTGCTTTTGCCCTAATGGCTCTTTCACAGGAGAAACAGGAGGATGAAAGGATTGTAGAAACACGTCATCAGGTCTTGCCCCGGATAGTAATCCTGTACATCATAGTTCTGGTAATCAAATTCATTGCCCTGTCTTTTGTACAAAGACTGGCTGCTCCGTTATCATACGCGTATGTGACCCATATTACAGGTATGTTTACGGGAGTAACAGCATTCATAGGATACTATGTACTGTTTTTCAAGTTATCTTTGTGGAAACAAAACAGGGAGTTGAGCGATGAAGAATAACCTTAGGGTGGAGCGCGCCCGCGTGCGCATGACGCAGCAGGAGCTGGCCGATAAGACCGGCGTGACCCGCCAGACTATCGTGGCCATAGAGCAAGGCAAGTTCAATCCCTCAACCGTGCTTGCACTTAAGATGGCCCGCGTGTTCAACGTCACCATCGAGGCCCTGTTTGAACTTGAGGAGACTGATTAAATTAGCATTGATTCCGACAGGCGTTGAGCCATATCGTCGGCCATTGGCTGATGAAATGTAAGATAGTACATGTATGCCGATTTTATGGCGGCAAAAGGCAGGAGTTTGCGTATTATCAAGCCCATCTCCTGTGGAGCGATGCCATAATAGGCCGGAGCAAAGATATTCCAGTGCTGCTGCATCTGCTCAGGTGAAAGATGGAAGAGCTGGTCTGTGCGCGCCGGGTCTGCAATCTGACTGATACGCCAGCACAGGCTCAGGTCCCATTCGGGAGCACCGTATGCAGCCTGGCCTATATCAATCCACAGGTTACGGCGCCCGTCGGTAATTATATTACCTATCTGCATGTCACCATGCAGACAATAAGGAGTATCAGGTATGGTATCCAGAATAGGCAGCACCTTGTCTCTCAGGAATACGGGCACAACACCACCCTTGTGATAGAAATCCTGCATTCTCTTTTTCATGGAGGGCAGTCTGGTGGTATCGGCCTTGACGGCATGAAGCTCACGGGCCACACGGGCAAAGGTTAGGCTCACCTCCTCCATCCTGTCGGGTTCCTGCGATATGATACGCGCAAACGAGCGCTTACCTTCTATCAGCTCATACTCGGCACCTACCCTCTCGCCATCGGTTATAAGCCTGTAGGGACGGGGTGTAGGGATACCCAGCTCATACATGGCCTGGGCTGCCCCAAATTCCTCCACGGCCACATCGGCCTCAAATCCGGGGTTGTACAACTTGGCGAGGCGCTTGTCGGTCTTGTGGGTATAGGCAACACCCTGACCTCCCTCGCCGGTCTTTACATATTCTTCAAGAATTATTTTCTGATAGTTCATAGTTATATTCAAAAGTTGAGCAGTGGGGACTATCCCTAATGCGTTAAATATTTTTCTCTTAGTATAGCGATGTCGGCATCCGAGAGGCCAAGCGGACCTTTCAGGTAGTTTTCCATTGATCCGTAGCGGGTATCTATCAGGTCAAGTGTCTTGATGAAGTTTTCAGTGTTGGCTCCGATGAATGCCTTTACGACACCTAATTCATCCTCCTTACCTCCCCAGAAACGGACGCGACGCGACAGACGCCTTACATCTTTTGCATAGACCGCATTCGTTGCGTCAAAATCAGCGATGATTGTCTCCCTATCCACCCCAAGAGCCGCCAGGATGTATGCCGAGGCCAGACCGGTGCGGTCCTTACCCTGTGTGCAATGGAAAAATACGGCTCCACTGTCGGAACTATCCACTAATATTCGCAAGAATCTGGCAAACCTCTTCTGACAAGATTCAAGAGTAACCATATTGGGATAGAGGTCACGAGCCACCTGCTGCGCTTTTTTGTTGAAGGCAGCTATCATTATCAGTTTCCTGACATCAAATTTCTTCTGTTTCTTTATCCCTACGGTCTCCTCATCATCCATTGCATTGCCATTGCTGTTAATGGGGATACGTACATACTCCGCTCCTGGAATAATTCTGTCCTCACGCCCCGAAAGTTCAAAATCCTGCCTGAAATCAACAACCTTGGCTACCGGAATCTGTTTAAGATAATTAAGATCAGCATCAGTGGCATCGGCAAGTGATGCTGCACGAATGAGCAACCCTGAACGTATGATCCGTCCATCGGAAGTAGTATAACCGCCCAGGTCACGTGCATTTACTATACCTTTTACAGGGATGAACTGTTGGGCTTGGGTTGAGGAAGAAATAGTCATGAAAAACAATATTGCTGTATTGATGATCCGTTTATTCATTAAAAATTGGGCATAAGGCTGTTCAGCTGGAACCTGAAGAACAAGCCCTCCAAAAAAGACGGATTGGCATAAACCGTACGTACCGCAATATCTACAGCTGCAAATCTTGCAGCCTGCCGGTCAAACTCGGAATGGTCATCCTGTCCGGTATATGTACGTGCAAACACATCCCAGAACCTGAGTAGCTGCTCCTTTTCCATGTGGAAGATATCCCTGGCCCTTTTCATGCTTGAATAGACCACACATGACAGGTATAGATGGCCGATGTCAAACATAGGGTCACCATAAGCAAAACGGCCAAGGTCAATCCAGTAAGGCTTTCCGCCCGACAGTATCACATTCCCGCCCTGGAAATCGCCGTGTACGCAGCCGGTGCTCTCAGGTATGCTCTCCACAAAGGCACGCAGAACCGCCCTGTTCTTACGGCTTATGAATGGCGCATTGTCAATACCCTTCAACGCAGTCTGTCTGCGGCTCTGAAAGAAAGCCGTATTGCATTCGGTCTCAAACAGCTGCCTGCCCAGATTACACAACAGCACCGCCATCTCATCAATGCGCTCCGGCTCATCGTGGCATATACGGAACAGTGATTTCTTGTCCTTGATACGCTCCGATATGGCCGCATAAGCATGGCCTACGCGCACAATCTCATACATAGCGGGAGTGGGCAGTCCCAGATCGGCCACAGCGCAGGACTGGTCAAATTCAATTTTGACCGATGCCAGGTCATTGGAACGGTCATTGTTCAGTTTCAGGAGTACATCAGGTACTGTAGTGTTCTGATAAGTGCTGCCGTTGCCTCCCTCTCCCACCTTAGTCCACCCGGCGAGATCAATCTGTCGGTAATCGGTTTCTGTCATAAAGTCCTTTTTATTTAAACTCTTTCTGGAACGGTTTGTAATTGTTGCTTGAAGGTGAATCAATGATTGCAAATACAATCTTTCTGAAACAGCCCAGGAACTCCTCCTCGTCCAGGACCTGATGGAACAGGCACGCCATCTGGGCAGGCGGAGTGCAGAACGCCCCGCAACCCAGGGCACCCAGCACCAGACTGTCATGACCCTTTAATGTACCGATGCGCAGTATGGTGCGTATCTTCTCTTTAAGCACAGGCTTGTCACTTTCCGGAATATTGCCGTTTTCATCAAGTGAGTTGTGTCCGTGCTTGGGATTGTAATTAAGTGATGCCACCGATATAACGGCAGCCTGGAATGGCTCGTCCAGCAGAGCATAACCCTCATCCTTTGTGGCGCGGAAGAATGTTATTCCCGGACTGTATATACCGCCGTACATATTGTCCATCGGATACCGTTCGGCACGCCGGGTAACGCCCACCATGTCGGCCAGGTCACCGTATCGGCCTCCCGGCAGTGAGAACTGGTACAGCGATATAGCCAGTGTACTGCGGCGGCAAAGGTCCTCCTCCTGTGCGCTGGAGCCCTGCAGCACCCCGCCTCCGGGATGATACAGGCTGGCCATATTGAGCAGAGCCGGATTGTACCCCTGCTCCACCAGATCACACGTAACCAGAATGCAATCCTGATTCAAAACGTCAAAATGATACAAAAGGGGTATATCCCCTTTTGTATCATTTTCTAGCTCGATGGGCGCGGAGAACATTTGGGCGTCATCCAGGAACTGGCCGCTGACGGGCAGCGTGACAACGCGGTCAGTCTCCGTGCGGTAGGCTCCGTCACGGAAAATGTCCAGATTGTGCATGAACACCTTGGCCAGCAACGCCCGCTTGGCATCACCGCCGCGCGAGACCGATGCTTTCCACCACCCGCTGAGCCAGATCTGGCTGTTCCACTGCTGCGCTCTTAACATCAGCCTTTATCTATGCTCTCCTCAACCAGTTTGAGCAAGCCCTTTGAGTCCAGCTGACTGCGCAGGGTCTCGTCATGGAAATCAGTAAGGAACCTGATAAGGTAATCCACAATGTTGTCCGAGAACACACCGCGTGACGTATAGATGGCGCGGTCTTTCTCAAGTTCCTTTGCAGCCTCAACGCAGCAGCCGGGCAACTGTTCCAGAGCCTCCTGTACGGCGCGGTTCTTCTCATCGTGAATGTTTACGCCCAAACCCACGTATGTCTTGTCGGCCACTGCCAGGGCATCGGGCATCTCAAATCCGTGACGGGCGGCGCAGCAGAGTGCGGCCATGAGCAGATAAGTATCGGCAAAACCGTCGCTGGCACGCCACTCGAATGTCTGTTTGTAGCTGAAATCCTTATCCTGCGCCTTCTCCAATGGATTGCACTTGGAGGCCATATCCATACGCTTGAGCCAGCCCAGCGGAACACGCACCAGTGCGCTGCGGTTGGAGAATGACCAGCAGAGTGATGTGGGAGCCTCCTGATGCGGAACCAGACGCATGAACGACAGCGGATGCGGGTTACCGAATGCAGGCAGTGACGTACCGGCCACCATGTAACCGGCAATAGCCTTGCGGCACTCATCGGTCAGCTCTCCGTCACGGGTCATCACAGACTCTCCGTTACGTGTAAACTTACAGTGAACGTGCATACCCGATCCGGCCTTGCCAACGGTGATCTTGGGAGCGAACGTAAGGGTTACGCCATACTGGTAGGCCAGCTGACGCATCACCCACTTGGCCACCACCAGCTGGTCGGCTGCATCCTCTATATCGGTAGGCAGGAACTCAATCTCGTTCTGCTCATAAATCTTGCCGTCCTGGGTAAAGTTACCCACCTCGCTGTGGCCGTACTTGATCAGACCGCCGCACTGGGCAATCAGCTTCATAGCCTCGGTACGCAGGTCCTGGAACTTGCAGAAGGGAGCGCTCTCGTGATAGCCGCGCTGATCGGGAGTGAGATAAAGGTCCTCGGCCTCGGAGATTACATAGTACTCAAGCTCACCCATAGCCTGCATCTCCAGACCTGTCACTGCCTTGAACTCACTGTGAGCCTTGTGCAGAATATACTGCGGACTGCTCTCAAACTGGTTGCCCTCGCGGTCAAAATATGAGCAGAGCAGGTCAACCGTGGGAACTTCGGCAAACGGGTTCACGAACGCGGTCTTGTAACGCGGCAGCACATAAAGGTCACTCTTGCCGGCCTCGATGAAGGGGAACAGGCTGGAGCCGTCCACACGCTCTCCTGCCTGTAGTATGTTCTCCAGATGCTCTGCACTGTTGATTACAAAGTTCAGGGTCTTGAGCTTGCCGTCCCATCCGCAGTAGTGCAGGTTGATGAACTGCACCGCATTCTCGCGGCAGTAGCGGATTATGTCATCGCACGTAAATTCACTTGCCGGTTTGCCCAGAAAGCGCACCAGCAGGTTAGGGTTCATTTCAATCTTCTTGTCCATATTGATAATATTTGATTCTTACATACATATATATATTAATTTAGCGCGAATATATTACTTTTTCATCATATCACTTATCAATGCTCATGCAACTTATCAACCGATTGGAAATAAATCAGACTTAAGTATTATGTAGAATACAGCATGTCCATAAGGAACGTATGGATGTTAAGATTATGTTAAAATTAATAATGCAAGGCCTTTCAAAGATGGGATTTTTACCGTAATTTTGCATTGAAATCAAATTGTAGAAAATGTTAATTGTATTGAAACTGTTGGGCTCTATCGCACTGCTCATATACGGCATGAAAGTTATGAGTGAGGCATTACAGAAGATGGCGGGCCCACAACTTCGTCACTTATTGGGCGCAATGACCACAAATCGGTTCTCTGGTGTAGCGACAGGAGCTCTTGTGACAGTAGCCGTACAGTCATCTGCTGCCACCACTGTTATGACTGTGTCATTTGTAAATGCAGCGCTTCTTACTTTGAGCCAGGCTATATCGGTCATTATGGGAGCCAACATCGGCACAACGCTCAGTGCATGGATTATGTCAGCAGGATTTTCATTTAACATTTCTAATCTTGTCTGGCCTGCATTCCTGATAGGCATCATACTTATACAGATAGGAAAACACCGTTATATGGGCGATTTCCTTTTCGGTATAAGCTTTTTGCTATTTTCGTTGGGAATGCTAAATCAGACCGGCCGCGAGATGGATCTGGCCAGTAACGCGGCAGTAGTAGACTTTTTTTCATCATTTGACTCAGGCAGCTATAGCACAATTCTGCTGTTCCTTCTCATAGGTGCCATACTCACATGCATAGCCCAGTCTTCAGCCGCCCTAATGGCTATCACCATGGTACTTTGCTCAACCGGAGCTATTTCAATATTCCAAGGTATCGCTTTGGTTATGGGTGAAAACATAGGTACCACTCTTACCGCAAACCTGGCGGCACTTTCGGCCAATACGCAGGCCAGACGCGCAGCTATGGCGCATCTGCTGTTCAATGTGTTTGGCGTTATCTGGGTCCTCATCTTATTTTTCCCGTTTGTTCGCGCTGTCTGCCGCGTGGTTGGAATAGATGATGCCACCGATGCAGTTGACCCTGCCAGGCTCACATTCGCACTCGCCACTTTTCATACTGCATTCAATGTGATCAACACCTCGATGCTTATTGGTTTCATTCCCCAACTGGAAAAACTGGTATGCAAAATCATCAAGTCCAAAAAGACAGACGAAGAGGATGAGTTCCGCCTCCAGTTCATTCATGGAGGTTTAATGAAGACACCAGAAATATCAGTCCTCCAGGCTCAGAAGGAGATAGTAAACTTCGGACAGAAAATGCAACACATGTTCCAAGTGGTGAAAGACCTCTACGTCACTACTGATGAACAGGAATTCAAGAAGTTGTTTGAGCGCATACAAAAAACAGAGGATTGCAGCGACCTCTTGGAACAGGAGATTGGCAAATATCTGGGAGATGTAGGCGATGCCCACCTGTCTGATGATACAAAAGAAAAGATACGCGCTATGCTCCGCCAGATAAGCGAACTTGAATCCATTGGTGACAGTTGTTTTTCAATGGCACGCATCATGCGCCGCAAGCAGGAGAACAAGATTGATTTCAATGAAGAACAGGAAACCGGAGTACAGCAAATGTTCGAATTGGTAGATCAGGCTCTTACACGTATGAATGAACTTTTGGCAGGTCGCCGCGAAGAGTATGACATTACGCTATCCGAAGAGATAGAGAACAGCATTAACGGTTGCCGTAACCGTCTCAAACAATGGAATATAAATAATCTCGACCAACATGTGTACGGTTATGACAGCGGAACCGTTTTTTCCGACCTGATAAGTGAATGTGAAAAAAACGGAGATTACATAATCAACGTTGTGGAATCACGTCTGCGTGCCACACGTAACGGAATCCGCTATAAAGGCATACAGATAGATACCGACAGCAAGACAGTTTCCGTTGACGGACACACGGTTGCATTTACCAAGACTGAGTACGAACTGCTGAAACTTTTACTTGAGAACCGCGGTACGGTGTATTCACGCGAGCAACTGATCCAAACCATCTGGCCTGATGATGTAATAGTGAACGCACGTACGGTCGATGTTAACATAACCAGGATCCGTAAAAAGATTGAACCGTATGCTGACAATCTTATTACCAGTCCCGGTGACGGCTACTCATTTCTGGAAATCTGAACCAATAACAGAAAGCTGACTGAAAAAACAGCTGGTCTATATTCAATTACGTTTGTAGCCCTCCAGATTAGCCTTGACAGTTTCCCACTTGTAATATGGGCCGTCATAAGGTTCCAGACCACGCAAGCGTGTTTCCTGTTCCTGATATAGGAACTTTACGAGGACATCACCTTCCTTATTTCGATAGAAAATCATCTGCAGATTACTGCCCATAGGAATATTCCAGAATCCAAGCCAACGGTCACAAATCTGGTCAGCAGGAATGCGCTCACCTACCCCCTCTATACCAAGATAACTGACAAGTGCCATCAGCGGATAATCATGTCCGAAGCGGAGATCCGCGGCATATTGGCCTGTGGCTATACACTCATCTGCCTTTGCGACGATATCATCCACGCAGGATTTGGCCATAGGAACGCGGTCATCGCCAGACTCCACAGAATTGCAGTGACCCGCATAAAGCGACACATTGCTCTGTGCCCAACGCTTATAGATTGCATCAAAAGGAAGAAAGCGGAACAGGTTTTCCTCAATGTCAAAATCCTCAGCTATGATGGCCGTGTTCCAGACATTCTCGGTGAGACTTCGGGCACTCTTCACAAAAGTGCGAGCCTTTGTCACATCAGTGAATAAAAGAGACAGAACGCCCAATGTGTCATCAGGCAGACCGACAAGTGCCTCTCTGGCCGCCATTGAAGCAGCTGTAGTTTTTGACTGCCAGCCACGTTCATTATCCAGATAATCCATGAATTTCTCACCGGTGTCAAGATAAAAGTACAGGTTAGGATTCTGGCGTACAAGTGATGTCGTAAATGCATTCATACTTATAAGACAGCGTTGTACAGTACTTCCGAAAGCACGCACCTGCTTTTTTCCTTTGAATACTGCAGGATAACGTTTGTACATACGCTCAGCTATTGCCGTATGCTCGCGTACCCCTTTTTGAGTCAGTCTGCCGTCCATACCATTGTAGGATTCAAGCACCTTGCGGGCAGCCACAAGCAGAGACTCTCCGCCGGGAGTCAGTATCCCCATCTGTTTTCCCGTCTCCAATGTCGATATTACACCCTCGTATGAACTCCCGCCCCAGTTGGAACGCGAGCCGTGACGGCCGTAATGACTTATATAAAACGGTTTGTAGCCCTTGGGCGGCTTGGTGTCATGAATCTCCTTAAACTCGTAAGAATTTGTATTATTACCTGCACGGGTAAGATCCTCCTTGAGAGCACGAACGGCAGCTTCAGATTGATGTGCCTGCGCAAAAACAGCTGTAGTACATATTAAAAGCGTTGAAATAAGAGTCAGTCTATCTTTTCTCATAATTGTATGACAAATTTGTAAAAACAATATTTTCCACGAAATTACAGTTTTCCTTTCATGTCAGCAAGATAAAAAAGAAAATAGATTTAACTGACATTTGCACAATGATTAGTACAAACTGATTTATGAAACCGTTTTTTTTAATATCTTCTCTTCGCAGCAAAATACATTGTATATGAAAAAGTTAATTATCTCAATCATGTTGTTTATGGTTACAACAACGGCAGTGATAGCGCAGGAAAACATCTACTCTTTCAAGGTTAAGAATGACAAGGGTGAGGAAGTAAGTCTTGAACAATACAAGGGTAAACTGCTTCTAATAGTCAACACAGCCACACGCTGCGGATTCACACCTCAGTATAAGGATTTGGAGGATATTTATGAAAAATACCGTGACCTGGGATTCGAGATACTGGATTTCCCATGTAACCAGTTTGGTCAGCAGGCACCCGGCACCATATCTGAAATCAAGGAGTTCTGCTCTACAAATTATCATGTCAAGTTTGCTCAGTTTGACAAGATTGATGTGAATGGAGAAAACGAGATACCCCTATACACCTATCTGAAAGCCAATGCTGAGAACAAGAACAACATACGCTGGAACTTCACAAAATTCCTGATTTCGACCGATGGAAAAGTAATCAGACGCTTTGAACCTGGCGACCAGATGAGCGATGTAGAGGCTGCAGTGGCACAAGGACTCGGTAAAACTGTCAAATGAAACATTTTATAATTAAGCAGGTCCGCCACTGATATCTCAGTAGCGGGCCTGTATTGTTTCTAATCGGCCTCAAATTATTGACTTGTTCTTTTTCTTAGGGACTCGTAATATTCGTGACGTGCCGGATTCTCTGGAAACCAACCCTTGAGAACACGTTTTTCCTGCTTGAACATCTCACCTATTCCCCAAAGACATGAGAATGCGAAACCGCCAATTATGGTTGATAAAGTCTGATTCTTGACCAACAAGGACAATATACAGCATATCAATCCGACAGCAAGCCATATCCACCAACTTCTCCTGCCCCAGTAATACTCCATCTTTATGACGGCAGGATGACACAGACCAATGCTAAAGAAAACAGCTGCGCCAACAATTATACCACTGTAATTCATGTTGCAAATTTACATTTTTGTTACCGCATCAACAAGGTGAACGGTAAATTATGAAGAACAATATCAGGACCATCAAAGTTAAAAAACAAAAAAAATCGTTTGCGATATAAATATTCTGCTGTATTTTTGCATCGCAAACGATATAAATGACGCATAAAATAATAGGATTATGAAAAGGATTTATGATTTCAAAGCGCTTAACAACAAGGGTATTGAGACTGATTTGTCACAGTATGAAGGGAAAGTTCTGATGATAGTCAATACCGCATCAAAATGCGGCTTCACACCTCAGTATGATGGTCTGGAGGCTCTTTATCAGAAGTATAAAGACCAGGGATTTGTGATTATCGGATTCCCTTGCGACCAATTTGCCCATCAAGAGCCGGGCAGCGATGCCGAAATTGAAGAGTTCTGCCGCGTAAACCACGGGGTCACATTTCCGCTCATGAAAAAAATTGAAGTTAACGGGGCACATGAACATCCTGTATATACCTATCTTAAAGAGGTGTCACCAACCGAGGAGTATAAAGGGCTCAAGGCCAAGGCCACACACAAGATGCTCAAGACTCTTAGCAAGAGTGTTGAAAAGGAGAGTGACATTCTGTGGAACTTCACCAAATTCCTAATCAACCGGGACTGTTCCGTTGTAAAGCGTTACGCTCCGGTTGCCACTCCGCAAGATATAGAGAAGGATATAGTTGAGATGCTGTAGCTTTATGGAACAACAGTTCAGGCTGGAGAATCAGCTATGCTTCAGGCTTTACACTGCATCACGTCTTCTTACACAAGCTTACCATCCTTTACTGTCGGAGCACGGACTCACCTACCCACAGTATCTGGTATTGCTTGTTCTTTGGGAAAAAGACGGACAACCGGTCAACGACATAGCCAAACGGCTTATGCTTGAAACCAACACTGTTACCCCACTGCTCAAACGGATGGAGACAGAAGGTATCCTGACCCGCACAAAAGGAGTTTCGGATGCACGTCAGACAATTGTCAAGCTTACAGAAAAAGGAGAGTTACTTCAAAAAAAGCTTTCCAATGTACCAAAAACAGTAGGGAGAACAGTAATGTGTGATAGCATCACTCAAGAAACAGTCCCATCTCTTTTCAAAATGCTGGATGATATGATTGCAAAGCTTAAGTAATTCACTAATACCTATATATAATCAAGCGAAATGAAGACAGTCTGTCACATCCGGTCGATATCAAGTGTCACAAATAACAAAACAGGATTATCTGCCGGTTTGAGACCGTCAAAAAGAGATTCCCACTCCGATTCCTCGCCGTAAAATCCGAGTATCTCCTCACGCTTTTTCAGTATGTCATTCGGCTGACAGCTAAGCACAAGTACAGAGTCGTTATATACAGTTGAGGCTGTAAAGGGCACATCGAAAAGAGGGTTCGAGTTGGATGACGACAGACCAAACGTGGTTCTGTCACTGTGTCGGTAAATAAGAGTCTGAATCCGTCCACCAGACATGATATACTGAAAAACGGAGCAATCTTTCATCTGTACATAGTTACCTTCAAAAAAAGGCATATTTTCAAGCAGGTAAAAATATGCCGGTTTTACATTGAATCTCTGATCCACAGTCAAGAGTTCAGGAGTAATTTCCATCCTGTATTTTGCAATCACACCATCAGGAGTAAAATCATATATTATATTTTCAAAATCCAGCACTCCCATAACCCTATTTCCTGAATGGAAGGTGTTTCTCTCCCTCACGAACGGGAATCTGCGTATCTCCATCCTCTTCCCGAACGCATAGCAATCCTTGGTACGGATATCTGTTACGAGAAAGAATATACTGTCGTATCTCGGCCGGCTTTCGGTGTGTTTGCCGTTCACACAATGCAGCAGATGGTTTTCTCCGATGAACTCAACGCTCCTTGAATCGATGATATTGTCCATGATGCGCAAATACCGGCCGTTATGGTCATAAACCATTATCTTGTCCCTTTCGTTTTCCTGGATTCCAATCTCTCCGTTAGGCGTGACTAATACATGATCAAGGTTCAGATACTGATAGAAAGCTTTTCCACTGCCTGAGACCGGGGTCTTGAACGAGCCGTCAGGATTGAACAGCAGGACCTTCTTGGTGGCTGTCTTGTCGGCAAACAGGATGGCGTCAGCGAACACATTCACAATATCCGGATGTGCAACCACATAGCCGGGCCTTGTCTCCAGTCTGACAAATCTGACGTCGGTAACTATACTGTCAAGTGAGATTCGCTTCCCTGTCCTATGGTTGAAACGGACCGTCTCCATCCGGCTGAAATCAGCCCTACGATATCTGAGGACATCTTCCTCAGAACATGATACAGCCATGAGAGAGCCGGCAACAATACAAATCACACTATAAGCGAGTTTTCTGAGATATTCCCGGTTCATATCATGCGCCACTGTTTTTTGACAAAAATAGTGATTAATCGTTTTTTTTACTACGTTTGCGTGACAAACTTTAATACATTAAAAAGATTATTTTTAAGATGAAAATCAAGTCAGTATTGGCCGTTGCCACACTGTTTGCCGCAATGATGGCATCCTGTACCACCCGCAACGCATGGGTGCATGTAAGTGAAAACAAGTTCATCGGCCCCGATGGCAATGAAATCGTTTTCAGAGGTCTTTGTTTCTCCGATCCTGTCAAACTGGTACGTGAGAACCAATGGAACGAGCGGTATTTTGCCGAAGCTGCCCGTTGGGGCGCAAATGTGGTACGCTTTGCTGTTCATCCTTCCAACCTCAACTCACTGGGCTGGGAAAAGACTTTCCAGGTAATGGACCAAGGTATAGAATGGGCCAAACAATATGGCATGTATGTTATTATGGACTGGCATTCTATAGGTAACCTGAAGGAGGAACGTTACACGTCTGCCATGTACAACACCACCAAGGCTGAAACCTTCAAGTTCTGGCGCACAGTATCCCAACGATACAGGAATGAGCCTCAGGTGGCACTTTACGAGTTGTTTAATGAACCCACCATCAACGGTACAGGTCCATGTACATGGACAGAGTGGAAACAGTTACAGGAGCAGATAATAGATACTATCCGCACATATAATCCCAACGCACTGTGTCTATGTGCAGGATTCAATTGGGCATATGACCTTACTCCAGTGAAGAATGAGCCCATTCTCCGTCCGAACGTGGCATATGTGTCACATCCCTATCCCATGAAGCGCGACCAGCCATGGGAGGAACAGTGGGAGAAGGATTACGGCTATGTGGCAGACAAGTATCCAGTTATCTGCACCGAGATAGGATTCTGCCTGGAAAATGAGCCGGGAGCTCACGTTCCAGTTATGTCAACCGACATATATGGCGAGCATATTACCAAATATTTTGAAAAGAAAGGTATCTCATTCACCGTATGGTGTTTTGATACAAGCTGGGCTCCCATGCTGATAAGTGACTGGAATTTCACTCCCACTACACAGGGGCGCTTCTTCAAGGCCTATCTTCAAAGCAAGGCCGGTAAGTGACCTTTCGTATTACAAAGAAAAAGGCTGTGTCTCCTATAAAAGCAGGACACAGCCTTTTTGACAATTGGAGGTAATCCTGACCTTTGCTTACTGCTCCACGAACTGCTTAGCCTTGGTCAAGGTATCGATAGTAGCGGTCTGACCTTTCTCCAGTGTGTAATATATCTTGATGAACGCAGAATCCTTGAGGAAGTCCACATGTCCCACCTCTATATTGTCAATCTTGATGCCGATACGCTTTTCCAGGTCAGCAATCAGTTCATCCCTGCGCTCCGGGACAATCATTTCAATACGGTCATACAATACCAGTTTGGTGGATGTGTGTTTCAGCATCCTTCCGCTCTCAAGTATGCAGATAAGCAATACAACCAGCAGGTTGGAAAGAACCATAATACCCACATTACCCATTGACAGTTCATAATGCGGGTTGTCAGTAACAGCCCCTACCATCTTGTACAATGGAGCCAAACCGTTCATGGCCGCCAGAGCGATTATGACAAAAAGATACGTCATTTCACGGATGGGAACAGTCTCAGTGCGGTATCTTATGACACCGAAAATGGCGAACAGTCCAAGTGTGAGCCCTACACCGACCTCAACATTACCCATGATGTAAAGCAGCATGAGCATGGCTGATGAAAAGACCATGAATGTAAAATAATAGTCCCGGCGACGACTTTTCTTATAGTAGAAAAACTGGACCAGTATCCAACACACAAGCAGGTTCAGGAAAAATCTGATCATAAGTTCAACCATACTTTGCGATGTGGACATCATACCGTCAGTAATCGCCTGTACATCAAAAAAGTCTTCATCGGCGATCGTATAGTCGCCCAACTCCTGAAATGAAATCATAAGACAGTTATTTTTTTGTTTATTGTTTTTTCAATCCGTCTGACTTTCGGTTTGAACCTGCCGCACCTAGCCTCCGGTTCGGTCAAGGTGACAGCAATGCAATATTTGCTCACCCTGACTGGTTTGATCCTGTGATTAAGGAGTATATTCTTCATCTGACTGGCTGCGCGTCCGTCCTGCTTGAGCTCTATTATCACAGCATCCTTAAGTGAGGCATCCACCCCGCTCCTGATATTTCTGAATAACAGACAAGTGTCAATTGTCAGTCTTTCGGTCATATCCGGATTTACAAGAGTTATCCTGTCAAACCGTGTCTCCATGACTGGCGACAGGATATCCGCAGTGAATGCAGAGTGTCTTGCAAGATAATCGATTGCCTCAGCATCACCCTTGAAATCATAAAATTCAGAGGAAGGTATTCTTATTCTCTTCTTCCTGGTACGACCCTTATTGTTCTTGCGTTTTATCTCCAGGAACGATATTCCGGAAGCGATATATGAACGTGTACGGACTTTCTGACGGGTAAGCCTGCGGTTATGGTGATCCTGGAACATCCTTAGTTCCGCAGTATCATAATATAGTGTATCATACGGACTTATTCTTAACCCTTCAATAACCAACACCTTGTATCCGGCTGCAAGTGCATCATCCAACAGTTCAAGCAGGGTCTTTTCACTTGTAAGATACTTTGTGTCTATACGGTTCATAAGCTTGACGGAGTCCATCTCCTCAAGCGTCACAGGTGGGAATTTCCTCAACGGTTCCTCAAACGGGATATGCTCAATCTCCGGCATCCTGGGTGATATATTCGAACACCTTCATGGACTTGAGTTTGCCCTTTGAGTCATACGTGTATTGCGTATGCTTCTTACCGAACTCATTGTACTCATATTTCTTATAATTGTCAAGTACATTGCGCTCGTTATATACCAGTTCACGCAACATTCTGCCATCCGGACCATATTCATAACGCTTACGCCATTTCTGACCGTCAAGGCCGTACTCGATCTCCTCAATCTTCTTGCCCTCAGAATTATAGGTTGTCACATGGTCCAGTATCTTCCTATTGGTCTTGGCGTCTGTATTCCACTCCTTGACCACCATATTCATCTTGTTCAGTTTCTTGCTCTGAACGGTATCCTGAGCCATGGTCCACACGCAGCAGAATGACATCAGAACCAATAAGGCACATCTTCTCATCTTGCTAAATATCTCTGTTTCTTTTTGCAAAGATATGAAATAATGAAAATTGTTAAATATGGAATTGAGAATTGAGAACAGTTTGAAGTTCCCTGTTTCCAATCATATCAACGCTTATCCTTCCTGACTTCCTCAGTCTGAACATCCTCAGCCTCCTTCTTCTTACTGGCAAGATACTCCGGCAGATTCAAGCCCGCCATATTGAACAGGTCAGACATGGGAGGAACAGATTTAAGCAGCCCGCTCAGGAAGTTGGCGGTAGAGCCCTTTCCATCGGCGCTGTTGCCTGAATCCCAAACCGTCACGTTGTCGAACTTGATTCCCTTGATGGCCTCCACCTGAGTCTTGACCAGTTCCGGCATCTTCTCCGACATAAGCAGCATGAATGCCTTTGCGGCATCTCCACCTGCAGCCTGTACCATCTTGTCATAACCGGCAGCCTGTTTGGTCAGAATCTCATAATAACCTTTAGCCTCAGCCTCCATGCGGGCGAATATGGCATCGGCCTCACCTTTGGCGCTTACACGCAGTTTCTCAGCCTCAGCCTCAGCAGCTATTATGATACGGTCTTTCTCGACCTGCTGAGCCACCAGTATGTTGGCTTGTTGAGTGGAACGTTCACGTTCGGCACGGGCATTCTCGGCATCACGCTCAGCTATATACGCATCCTGAAGGGCCTTAGCCTGTTGTACCTTCTCAGCTGTAACAGCCAGGCGGTTGGCCTCAGCCTCCTTCTCACGACGGAAAGCATCGGAATTGGCAATCTCAACTTTGGCGTTATTCTCACCCTGTACGGCTACGGCATTAGCCTGTGAAGTACGGATACGTGTCTCCTTTACGGCCTCAGCCTTACCGATCTCACCATTACGGTCCTGCTCAGCCACACTAACCTTAGCTTCATTGATAGCCTTGGCAGCAGCCTCCTTACCAAGAGCCTGGATATAGCCAGACTCATCTTTAATATCTGTTACGTTCACATTGATAAGACGCAAGCCTATCTTCTTGAGTTCCACCTCAACGTTTTTGGAGATATTTTCAAGGAAGGTGTCACGGTCACTGTTTATCTCCTCAATTGTCATGGTGGCAATAACCAGACGCAGCTGACCGAACAGGATATCACGGGCCAGTTCCTGTATCTCATCGGCGGTTAGTCCCAGCAGACGTTCGGCTGCATTGTTCATGCTGTCAGGCTCAGTGGAAATACCTACTGTGAAGCGGCAGGGTACATCCACGCGTATGTTCTGACGGCTCAGCGCGTTGGTAAGATTCGCATCAATTGAAATAGGTGTCAGGCTCAGGTATGCGTAATCCTGAATTACGGGCCATACAAACTTACCACCACCATGTATACATTTGGCACTGCCTCCACCAGTCTTTCCGTAAACGACCAGAATCTTATCCGAAGGGCAGCGTCTATACCTGCGGATGATTGTTGCAAACAAAATGAAAAGGAGTACCACTCCTATCACGATAAGAATTGAAATATTGTCCATCTTTTTGATATTAAGTTATTAATAAAAACGAAATTCATTCAACGAGCAGGAGATCATCCCCGAGGACCTCAACTATCCTGACATGGTCACCGGTGGGAATCTCCATCCTACGATCAGTCACAGCATCAATCTCATGGGTGGAACCTTTCACACTAACCTGAACCTTACCGCTTCCAGTACGGGAAGCCGGTATACGCAAATAGACATCGGCAGTGAGACCTATAGCCTCATTCAACTTGAAACTGCCATCGTGGGATAGTTTCATAAGCTGTCGGAACATGAACACAAACGCGGCCACAAAAGTTATGCCAACTGCAATAGCAACTATCTGCAGAAGCAACCTGCTGCTGATGGAATCATACAGCAACACCCCTGCCCAACCATAACCAAGCAGGAAATTAATCAGGTTGCGGAAAGAGAACAGTCCGCTCAGGCTGCCGTCCTCAACCGAATCACCGAGCCCGTCCATGGAATCGGGTCCCGCATCCACGTCCATATCGGTACCTAAACCAATAAAAGTAATCACTGTCTGGATAATGAACACAAGCGAAGCCGCCAATGCTATTATCCAGAAAACCCTCCGCAGTCCCTCCATCTCAGAAATAAGGCTGCCAAAACTCAACATGTTAATCATTCTCGAAAGCAATATAAGTTAAGGTATAAGAATCTTTTCATACAAAGTTAGCCATTCTACTGATACATTCCACAGGTAACACAAAAATTTTTATTATCTTTTATTACCTTTGCGCTATGGATTCACCAATATTGGACACCTTGAAGCAACTGCCGCTGTTCCAGGGGATGGCTGCCGATGATTTCAGCACCCTTCTGCAGAAGATCAGGCTGGATTTCGTAAAATATCCGCCGGGAAGTTTCATCTGCAGGACTGGTGACGTATGCAGTCATTTTACCTTCCTTATTGGTGGTACCATAGAGAGTTCAAGGAGGGGTAAAGCTGACAGGTTCATCTTTCATGAAAGAATCAGTTCACCCCACCTTATAGAACCCTACTCCATGTTCGGAGCTACCGGCAGCTACCGTAGGGACTACAATGCTGTTGACACATGCAGCGTACTGAATGTGGACAAACAGTACGTCTATACTGAGATCGGAAAATATAATATTTGCATGATGAATCTGCTGAACATTCTCAGCGGACGGGTTCAGCAGGCCGACCGGCACACATGGGAGATCGATGAATGCACCCTGCGTCACAAAATAGCAAGGTTCATATATGAGCTGTCCGACATACCATACGGCGAGAAACGACTCTCCATAACCATGAATGACCTGGCCGCACTGATGGACGCTACAAGACTTAACGTGTCACGGGAACTGAACACCCTCTCCGCAGACGGAATCATCGCCCTCCGGCGCAAGGAAATCCTCATTCCCGCCTTGGAAAAAATGACATAAAGATGGACGAAACCAAGAAGGCGGCGCTGGATCGCCGTTATGCAAGGATGGCCCTGATTTGGGCAGAAAACTCATACTGTGAGCGTCGCAAAGTTGGTGCTCTGGTAGTTAAGGACAACATGATAATCTCCGACGGGTACAATGGGACACCCACCGGGTTCGAGAATATATGCGAGGACGAGAACAATGCCTCCAAGCCATACGTACTCCATGCCGAGGCCAATGCAATCACCAAGCTTGCCAGATCGTCCAACAGTAGCGACGGAGCCACACTCTACGTCACCGCATCTCCATGTATAGAATGTGCAAAACTTATAATACAGTCAGGTATCAGGAAAGTGGTCTATACCGAGCAATACAGGCTTACAGACGGCATTGACCTTCTCAAACGTGCCGGAATAGAGGTAATATATCTGAATATAGGCAACTGACACTAACCCAACCTTACAAAAAACGCAATGAAAACGCTCAAGAAAATTCTTTTGGGACTCACCATACTTATTGTGGGATTCATTATAGGAAGCCAGGTCGTGGTTCACCTCTGGAAGAGACAGAACAGCAATATAGAGAAACTTATCCGTTACCGGCCGGACAACAAGGTCAGTGCTTTACTACATGCTATTGACAGCAAGTACGTAGATGTGATAGACATGGATTCACTCATCGACAAGGCGTTGCCGATACTGCTTGAAGAACTGGATCCGCATTCCGCATACTACCCCGCAGAGGAGACTCAGGACAGTAATGACGAACTGCACGGCAGTTTCTCAGGAATAGGCATACAGTTCACCGTGCAGGATGACACAGTAAGGGTCAACAGTGTAATCAGGGGCGGCCCTTCAGAGAAAGTGGGCATCATAGCAGGTGACCGTATTGTGCTCATTAACGACTCTGTGTTTGCAGGAAAAGGCATTTCCTCGAATGAGGTGGTCAAGAACCTGAAAGGTCCCAAGGGAACGGAAGTCAAAGTGGGTATAATGCGTACCGGAGAGCCTGGAATAATAGATTTCAACATAGAGCGCGGGGACATTCCTGTCAAGAGCATTGACGCAGCATATATGATTTCACCTTCAGAATCCATAGGCTACATCATGATCAACAAATTCGGTGAGACCACCTACAACGAAATGATGACCGGTCTGGCAGAGCTGAGCAGCAAGGGCATGAAGCGGCTGATCGTTGATCTGAGGGGCAATACCGGAGGCTATCTCGGCGCCGCCATCCAGATGGCCAATGAATTCCTGCCCAAGAATGACCTGATAGTCTATACTTCAGGGGCACACAGCAGCATTGCTCGGCAGTTTGCCAACGGTTACGGACACTACACATCTATTCCGCTGGCCGTACTCATAGATGAGTCATCAGCATCGGCATCTGAAATATTTTCCGGTGCCATACAGGACAATGACCGCGGAACCATAATTGGGCGTCGTTCTTTCGGCAAGGGACTTGTGCAGGAACCCCTGATGTTCCCTGACGGCTCCAGCATAAGGATCACTGTGGCTCGCTACTATACCCCTTCCGGCCGCTGCATACAGAAACCTTACGGGGAATCCGATGAAGATTATGCAATGGATATAGTAAAAAGGTATGAACACGGGGAGTTCTTCACCGCTGACAGTGTCCGTCAGAATGAGAGCGAGGTATTCACCACCAAAGGCGGAAGGACAGTCTATGGCGGCGGCGGCATCATGCCCGACATTTTTGTTCCGCAGGATACTACAGGATATTCTGACTACTACTCTGAGGTGGTACGAAAGAGTCTTGTGAACAAGTTCGCATTCCGTTTTGTGGACAGTCACCGCAGTGAGATATCAGCACTCAAAAGCGCATCGGAGATAGAGACTTATTTAGACAGGAACAACGTGCTCAGCCAGTTCTATGACTTTGCCACAAGAAACGGGGTCAAGCGCAGTCACGTTCTTTCCGGACCAGCCCTCAGACAGATGAGGACGTCGCTCTACGGAAACATCATATATGACTCACTTGATATGGAGGACTACATATCATTCTTCAACGAGACTGATGCAACCGTCCGGCGCGCAGTAAGCATATTATCTGAAAAATAACCCTATATCAACACGCAAAAGCATCTTCAGCGAAGGACTATCTGCGTGATAACCTGTGCACCCACATGACCGTTGAGGCGTTTAACCAGATCCGTGCGACGCATCATGAGTTCGTTTCGCACCACCGATGAGGATATTGTGACAAACAGCACCTGGTTATAGATACGCAATTCCTTGGTGTAGGAGGATATGGAAGGTCCCAGTACCTCACTCCAGGCCTTGATCAGACGGTGCTCATTGAGCGGTGTCTCCAGCCCGTTTTCCCGCAGATACTGCATTATTACATTACTCAGATGCTCTGAATCAGTGCGTTTCATATCACGTTACCATTCTCTATCGTGAACACCTTGTGGTCTATCCCTATGCCTTCCAGAATCATGTCAATGTGGTTCCTGTCAACATCGGTGATGAACACCTGACCGAATCCCGGCTCATTTGCCACAATCCGCAGAATACGCTCCACACGGCCGGCGTCCAGTTTGTCAAATATATCGTCCATAAGCAGTATGGGCATCTTGACGCAAGACTCCGCCAGAAGTGTGTACTGTGCAAACTTCAGGGCCGTAAGGAAGCTCTTATTCTGTCCCTGGGATCCTTCACGCTTTATAGGATAGCCGCCCAGACACATCTCCAGTTCATCCTTTTGGATGCCGTGAAGCGTATAACCCACTATCCGTTCTCTGGCTCTTCCGGACTCGAACATGGCTGCCAAATCACCCTCAGAGGCATGTGAACAGTATTTCAGAGACACATTTTCATGACTCTCACCTATCCTTGAGTACATATCGTCAAACAACAGTGATAACCTTTCCACAAGGTGCTGCCGTTTGGTATATATGCGCATCCCCTTATCAGCCATTATCATCTCCCACATGAGGAATAGCTCAGCATCAGGCATAATCTCACTCCTAAGCAGAATGTTCCTCTGCATAAGAGCCCTATTGTAATCTATCAGATCCTTAAGGTAATCATGGTCATACTGGGAAATTACCATATCCATAAACCGGCGGCGTTCCTCACTTCCTCCGGAAATCAGCTCGGAGTCCTGAGGGGAGAGCATTACTGCAGGAATATAACCTATATGGTCCGAGAAACGGCTGTACTCTTTCCTGTCACGCATGAACTGCTTACGTCCATGCGGACGTGACATACAACCTATCACCGTCCTCTCCCCCGAAGGCATGGAATACGTTCCCTGTATCTGAAAGCGATCAGCCCCATGCCTCACGGTCATGGTATCGGAAGGGTTGATTGAGCTCTTACAGAAAGAAAGATAGTAAATTGCATCCAACAGGTTGGTCTTACCCATACCGTTATGGCCCACAAAGCAGTTCAACCTATGGGAAAAATCCAGGTCTGCCTGGATGATATTTCGGTAATCCTGTACAAAAAGATGCTCAAGTATCATAACTCCCGGCAGCGGCTATTGCTTACCGGTTGCGAATATAACCCCATTTTTTCATTCATTTTGTAATACAAAACCAAAAAATGACTATTTTTGCACCCGCAAATAATAGAACTATGGCAAAAAAAGCTACAAAACCAACTGCTACAAAGCAGGAGCAGGGCGGACTTGAAGAGGCTCTGACACGTTCTGAGCAGTTTTTTGAGAACAACAAGAAGACAATCTACGCAATTGTAATCCTCATCATTGTCATCATTGCCGGCGGAATGCTTTACAACAGCAAGGTGGTCCAGCCGCGTGAGCTCAAGGCATCGGAAGCCATTTTCCCGGGTGAGACCTATTTCCTGAACGGTGATTTCAGGACCGCTTTACAGGGTGATACTTACGGCTATGAAGGATTTGAGGCTCTTGCCGATGAATACAGCCGCACCAAAGCAGGCAAGTTGGCAGCCGCTTACGCAGGTCTTTGCTGCGCACAGCTTGACAGTTTTGAGGTAGCTTCCAGATATCTTGACAAATTCAACGGCAAGGACAAGATGGCAAGCCCCACTATCATGGGCGCCTTGGCCAACTGTTACGCCAATATGGACCAGCTTGACAAGGCTGTCACCACATTCGAGAAGGCCGCCAAGAAAGCAGGCAACAACCTTCTCTCACCTTACTACTACTTCCAGGCCGCTATCATCTACGAGTCACTTGACAAACCCGAGCAGGCCCTGAAGCTTTACAAGATGATTAAGGTCAAGTATCCTGAGTCCGTGGAGGGCCAGGAGGCTGACAAGTATATAGCACGCCTTACCAGCAAGTAATCTGCCGGGCGTCTTCCGGGTGAATTCCAGAGTGGCCAAATGGGGCAGACTGTAAATCTGCTGTCTCTCGACTTCGGTGGTTCGAATCC
>Ga0208297_1000303_pt1 | contig 117107 bp, 84 predicted proteins | sample LMS_cellobiose_e_FD_187367 | JGI IMG/M metagenome (GOLD analysis project Ga0208297, IMG submission 187367) | Rumen-fistulated moose microbial communities from Alaska, USA - LMS_cellobiose_enrichment (SPAdes) (version 2) | ecosystem: Host-associated > Mammals > Digestive system > Stomach > Rumen...
ACGGTGCAGCCTTCATTGCTCAGTTGCTGAAGCATCTGCTCGTAACTCTCATCCATCGTCTTGCCCATCGCCTTGTAGGTCTTGCTTGCCGCACGCTCGATGGCTCGCTTGTCCTTCGGGGGCAGGGCATTCCATCGGTCGAGGTTCATCGCCACTAAATAGATGTGCCCTAACCAAAGTTCCTGCGACACCAACAGGTGAGGGGCGGCACGGTGGGCACCGATGTCCCATCCGCTGTCGATGTTCACCATGATGCCGTCGATGGCTCCGGAGCGCAGCGAATCGGAAACTTGCTCTCCCCAGGGGATGCGTTTGTTCGTTGCTCCTGCATTCTCCAGATAACTGATGTGCCAGAAACTGGCAGTTCGCCACGCCTGCTCTTTCAGCGCACTGAGGTCTGCCATCGGCTCTCGGCTATAGAAGCCCACGGGATAGCCCGTAGCTACCAGCACGGGGTGGATGCCCGCGTGGTGCAGCTCCTCTGTCAGTTCGGGAATCGTCTTGTAGGCTTTGCGGATAAGTGCGACCTGTGCCTCGCCCGAGGGTCCTGCCAGGAAACTCTTGAACAACTGGTGGAGTGGCATCCGCTGGCTATCGTATTCGGGTACTACCGTAGCCATGTCGGCTTTAGTGCCTTCGCGCACCGTCTCGTAGGCATCATAGCTCGATGAAAGTTCGCCGTTCCAATGGTGGTCAATGCGGATGCGCCCCTTGCTTTCCTGCTCTACAAGGCGGAAGAACTGCCGAGTTACCTGCGTCCGCATGTTGCCCATCGGCTCGTGGTCTGTGAAAGTCAGCGTCTGCGCTCCCACGAACATCGGGACGCAAAGCATCATCAGAAATATAATTTTATTCAAATCCATTTTTATAAATTGGAATTTAGTAGTTATTGCCTACTCAGCTTATTCCAGATAGTTTCCACTCCCTGTTCCCCTTCGAAGTAAGCGTGCTGCTCATCTTTGCAGAAGGTCTCTGCCGTTGGCATTAGGATAAGTTTTCCAGAATCAGGGTACTCGCAAACGTCATAGCCAATAAATGAGCGCAGGTCCAGATATGTGCATGGTTCGTCGGTGTGATTGTAAAGCTGGTGTGCTCCTGTTTCTCCGGCTTCAAAGAAAAGCATGTCTCCCGGATGCACTTCTGTCAATCCTTCAGGCGTGCGGAGCGTGGCACTACCCGTCAGCATCAGGAATAGTTCCTCAGCAAAGCGGTGGAAGTGATAAGCTGAATTGTATTGATGAGGTGGTAGTTCCCGCATATCAAAGTTCAAATACTGCGGATTCAGACCCCGTTTCTGACGGGAAATATCCGTCATCAGACGCCAGCCGTCCATCCTTCCAGGATGCAGCTGGAAATCGCGTTCTTCTTTTCTTATGATCGTTGCCATACAATAACTTCTTTTTTGGAATGACACCAATAGGCTTTCAAATTCCGATTTATCTTTATCGATAGTGTTATTATTCATCTTCTGGAAGTGGTCGTGCCTCAGCATCCTTACATTCGATAGGTTTGATATGGTCGGAGGCACGTTCGGAGGATATAACAGTCCGGCCAAGTTGATGCTCTAGGTCATCGCGGGTGTTCTTCGCAATCTGGCCTCCTGCTTGTGCAGCCTGCCGACTCTCCCTCATTCCTTGCGTTTGACGCTGGCAGGCTATTTCTGTTGTTGCTACTTCTGCAAGGGTATTGAGCGCCAGTTCGACATAGTCATATTGTCGCGCAGGTTCTCTTTCGTCAGTCCCTTGTGCCGTTTGTACTCGCCCGTAGTCATACCACTCCACGCCTTGGTTAGAACATTGGTGAGGATGGCGAAGTCTTTCGGCTCATGAATACCAGAGCGATGCCACTCGTCTGTCAGCTCCTTATGCATCTCAATGGAGCGCATGCGCTCGTTTATCCAACGGTCGCTGTAGCCCTGACGGCGGTAGTCCTCAACGGCCATCTGAAAGGTCAACTCAGGATCTATCATCTGGTCAATGCGCTGAGCACCGACTTCTGCCAACCACTTTTTTATAGATTCTGCTTTTTTAGATGGAATTGACTGAATAATACGAAAAATGCCTTCAAGGTCAGCAGCTTGGGTTTTGCGCCTTTTGCCGTCAGGAGCCAGCATTTCAACAGGGGGACAAATTGTCCCCCACTTGGATTTCAGTTCTGGGTCACGTCTAAGCATCTTCTTTATGTAATCACGTGGATTCACAGAATCTGTCAAGACCTGCACTATATCTGCTACAGAGAAATAGTACTTCTCCTGTCCTGCATCCCATATGATGCGGACTTTTTTACCCTCAAAGAGTTGTATGGCGAAATTATCGTTCATTATGTAACATCAGATGATTTTATTGGTATAAAGTTACACGCTTCAAAGAAGCCCCCTATGGGCGTTTGTACTTTTTGCTGGCATCGTCGACGACGAGCACCCAGTCAAGTTCCTCGCCGGGATTGGGTGGTCCTCGTAGATGGGCTCGCCGTCGAGGACGGGCTTGACGGGGTCGGAGCGGTTCCAGTCGTCGCGCGTCTGCTTATAGGCCTCGGCCCAGTGGTTGTGCCCGTTCTGCCGCATGTTGAAGTCGAGCCACTCCTCGCCGTGAAAGAACTGTGTGCTGCCGCTGTAGCCCGTCGGATGATAGGTGATGAGGTGGGTGTGCTGGTCGCCTTCGATGAGTCCGAGGGCCATCTGGCGGATGACCTCGCGATGGGTGTCGTTGTCGGGGTTGCGGTCGCCGCCCAGCACCCATATCACCTTCGCATCGCGGTACCGGCCGGCCAGCCAGCGGCCGTAGGTGCGGGCGTTGCGGGCGTTGAACACGGGGTTGTCGCCGTCGTGCCAGTAGCGGCCCCAGGTGGGGAGGATGGCCATGTAGAGCCCGTCGTCGTTCGCCTTGCGGACGATGTAGTCCACGTGGTCCCAGTAGTCGTTGGCGGCACCCTCGACGACGGCCGGACGCGTGGGGTCCTCGTCCACAAAGGGCAGATGGCCATAGGCATTGGGCGTGCTGATGCCGTCGAGCTCGGCGATGGCCACAGCCTGTATGGCCGTGAAGCCCTTTCGGGCACGGTCGCCGAGGTACAGGTCGGCCTCTTCGCGGGTGAGCCGGTGGAAGAGCTCCCAGGCGGTGTCGGCCAGATAGAAGAAGGGCCGGCCCTGCTCGTCAACCAGATAGCGATGGTTGGACGACACGCTGAGGCGCTCGGGCATCTTTGCACGGTCTGTCGTCTGGACATTCCATCCGGGCGTCGGCTGGGCAGAGGCAAGGCCGGTGCAGCAGACCAGAACGGACAGCAATGACAGTAGATGAGGCATAGAATATTTACTATTAGACTATTTACTATTTACTATTTAGAACTAAAAACTTTGAACTAAAACTAAAACTTTTGAAACTTGAAACCTGAAACTTGAAACTTGAAACCTAAAACTTGAAACTTGAAACCTAAAACTAAAACTTTTGAAATCTGTTATATTTAGTCGCCTACGGCGAGAAATCCTTCAAATCTGTACAAATCATACAAATATATATGGATAGATTTTGATTAGATTTGTGAGATTTCTGTCACGAAGTGACACTCTATCTTACGATGTACTTGTGGCCGCGGGTGATGAGGATGCCGGCGGGGGCGTCGGGGGTGGTGGTGAGGCGCTGGCCACCGGGGGTGTAGGCGGGGGCAGCGCCGTCAGGGAAAGGGAGGCCGTCGGCGGGGAAGGGGAGGGTGTCGGCAGCGGGGGCGGCGATGCCGTCGGCAAGGAGGACACGCTGCTGCCAGACAGCCAGCATGGCGTACTCGGCGGCGAAGGCGAGCTGGTGGAAGCCCTTGGTGACGGTGCTCTCGCCCCAGCCTTCGAGCAAGTTGATGGGGAGGAAGCCGTCGTCGGTGAGGTAGCGCTCCCAGGCGTAGTCGAGGTTGGTCTGGAAGGACTGCAGGATGCGTGCTGCGCCGGTGGCGTCGTAGATCCAGGCATCGACGGCGGCGCGCATCAGCACGTCGTTGAACCAGCAGTTGAAGCCGCTGGTGGCGGCGGCATCGGTGGGCCACTGCTGGTAGCGGATGCCGTCGATGCGCTTGGCGCGGCTGAACTGGTTGTAGGAGGCGGTACAGAGCTTGCGGAGGTCGGCGAGGTAGTCGGCGTCGGCGGTGAGGCGGTAGAGCTCGGCGGTGCCGGCGAGCATGGTGCCGGTGTTGTAGGTGAAGGCTGTGCCGCCGGGGTTGCCGGTATCGACGTGGGTGCGGTAGCGGAGGCCGTCGGGGGCGATGACGTACTTGATGGTGTTGTCGGCGCCGAGCATGTCGTAATAGACGCCGGTGGAGCGGTTGAGGAGCTTCTCCTTCTGCCAGGCGTAGAGCTTGCGGGCGAACTCAAGATAGACTTCGGAGCGCAGGCGCTGGGTGGAGAGGCGGCTGCTGTCGGGGGCGATGTAGTTGTAGGTGTAGTCGGCGGCCTCGTCGGGGGTGGCGTAGATGTCGTGCAGCCACGCGAGGGGCTGGATGAGGGGGGCGTTGGAGCAGGAGTGCTTGCTGTTGTAGCCCGGTCCCCAGCTGATGCCGCCGTACTCGTTGCCGTTCTTGTCGAGGCAGCAGTCCCAGCCGTCGATGCAGTAGTCGGCGAGCATGGTGGCTTCGGTGAGGTAGTCGGCGTCGGCGGTGAGGCGGTAGGCGCGGACGAGCTCGCGGCAGAGCCACATCTGGTCGTCATAGACATTCTCTATGCCGGTGACGGTGGCGCCGCCCTTGCGCCCAGCGCGGTGGACGCCGTAGATGCTCCACGAGCCGCGGTGGGCGTAGGAGAAGAGGCGGTAGGAGCCGCGGTAGTAGCCGAGGTTGTCGAAGAGGCTGCGCAGGAGGGTGACGTAGCGGTCGTGGTGCTCGTCGTAGAGGACGGGCTGGTCGGCACGCAGGGCGTCGAGGGCTTCGAGCACGGAGCAGGTGGCCTCGAGGGCGGCGGTGTAGGGCCAGACGTCGGCGGTGCCGCTGCCGCGGTGGGTGGAGGTGTCGTAGGTGTCGTACATCTTCATGTCGGTGCCGGTGAAGCTCTTGGCGATGGTGGCATCGAGCAGCGACATGGCGCGGCCGAGGTTCTCCGTGGGCGTCTGGGCGGAGAGGAATGAAAAATGAAAAATGAAGAATGAAAAATAAATAGCAAGGAGAATGGATGAGTGGTTGCAAATCCGTCCGAACGAACCCGGCGAAACACGTTTGCCGGTGGCGTGGCGTTTGATAGAAGAGTCGTTGTACATTTTATTTTTCATTTTTCATTTTTCATTTTTCATTGTGCGAAGCACATTATTTTTCATTACTGAAGGAGTAGGGAGCGGCGTCGGCAGCGGTGGCACGGGTGGTGTTGGGACGGTCGGCCATGTGGCAGACGATGGTGCCGCCCTGCAGCAGGTCGCTGTGGGTGAAATAGTTCTTCTCGTAGGCGGTGCCGTTGAAGGTCATGGCATCGATGTAGCGGCGTGAGGCGCTGTTGCCCTCGGCGGTGATGGTGAGGCGCCGTCCCTCGGGGAGGCGGAGGGTCATCTTGTCGAAGTAGGGTGTGCCGATGACATACTGGTTGCTGCCCGGGCAGACGGGGTAGAAGCCCATGGCGGAGAAGACGTACCAGGCGGACGTCTGTCCGTTGTCCTCGTCGCCGCAGTAGCCGTCGGGGGCGGCGGTGTAGAGGCGGTCCATGACCTCACGAATCCAGTACTGTGCCTTCCAGGGCTGTCCGGCATAGTCGTAGAGGTAAATCATGTGCTGGATGGGCTGGTTGCCGTGGGCGTAGTTGCCCATGTTCATAATCTGCATCTCGCGAATCTCGTGGATGACGCCGCCGTAGTAGCTCTCGTCGAAGACGGGGGGTACGCTGAAGACGCTGTCGAGCATGTGGTTGAAGACGTCTTTGCCGCCCATGAGGTTGATGAGTCCCTGCGGGTCGTGGAAGACGCTCCAGGTGTAGTGCCAGGCGTTGCCCTCGGTGAAGGCGTTGCCCCACTGGAGGGGGTTGTAGGGCTCCATCCACGAGCCGTCCTTCTTGCGTCCACGCATGAGGTTGTGGGTGGGGTCGAAGAGGTTGCGGTAGTTGAGGGCATGCTCGCGGTAGGGCTTGAGTTCCTTGGCCTTCTTGCCGAGGGCGAGGCCGAGCTGGTAGATGCACCAGTCATCGTAGGCGTACTCGAGTGTGCGTGCAGCGCTCTCGCGGATGTCGTCGCAGGGGACGTAGCCGAGCTTGTTGTAGTCCTCCCAGCCGAGGCGTCCGGTGCTGCTCACCTGGGGATGGACGGCGTTGGCGCCGTGCTTGACGGCCTCCCAAAGGGCGTCGATGTCGTAGCCGCGCAGGCCCTTCAGGTAGGCGTCGGCGACGATGGAGGCGGAGTTGTTGCCCACCATGCAGCCGCGGTGGCCCGGGCTGGCCCATTCAGGCAGGAAGCCACTCTCGAGCCAGGTGTTGACGAGGCCCGCCTGCATCTTCTCGTTCATCTCGGGATAGAGCAGGTTGAGCAGGGGGAAGAGGCAGCGGAAGGTGTCCCAGAAGCCGCTGTCGGTGAAGAGGTAGCCGGGCTTGACGCCGCCCTCGCCGTAGGGGCTGTAGTGGACGATGTCGCCTGCGGCCGTCACCTCGTAGAACGAGCGGGGGAAGAGCACCGAGCGGTAGAGGCAGGAGTAGAAGGTGCGGAGGTGGTCGATGTTGTCGTCCTCAATCTCGACGCGTCCGAGGATGTCGTTCCAGCGGTCGCGTCCGTCGGCCACGACCTGGTCGAAGGAGCGTGAGCCGAGCTCGCGCAGGTTCTGCTCGGCCTGTTCGAGGCTGATGAAGGACGAGGCTACGCGTGCCGTGACCTGCTGTCCGCGTCGGGTGGGGAAGCCGATGATGGCGCCGGCATGGTAGGCGTAGGCCTCGTCGGCATCTTCCTTGAGGGTGACGCGGGTGCGGCGTTCGCCCTCGGCGGGGCGCTCGCCGGAGACAACGGCGGAGTAGGTGAAGGGTTGGTCGAACTCCACGACGAACCAGTTGCGGAAGTCGTCGGTGACGCCGCCGCTGTTGCGCGTGGTGTAGCCGACGATGCGGCGCTGGTCGGGCAGGATGCGGACGTAGGAGCCGCGGTCGAAGGCATCGACGACCACGTAGGCACGCTCGGCGTCGGGATAGGTGAAGCGCATCATGGCGGCGCGCTCGGTGGGCGTGATTTCGGCGGTGACGTCGTAGTCGGCCAGATATACCTTATAGTAATAGGGCTTGGCGGTCTCGGCCTTGTGGCTGAACCAGCTGGCGCGCTCGTTCTCGTCCCAGACGGGTTTGTCGCCGGTCTCGGGGAAGATGGAGAACTGTCCGTAGTCGTTTATCCAGGGGCTGGGCTGGTGGGTTTGCTTGAAGCCGCGGATTTTGTCGGCGCTATAGACGTAGGCCCAGCCGTCGCCCATGCGGCCGGTCTGCGGCATCCAGAAGTTCATGCCCCAGGGGAGGGCGATGGCGGGGTAGGTGTTGCCCGTGGAGAGGGACACTTTGCTTTCGGTGCCGACCAGTGTGCTGACGTAATCGACGGGGGTGAGACGCTCGGCTGCTGCCATCAGCGGAAGCAGCATGAACAGCATCAAGGGGAGATGTTTTTGTTTCATTGTATAAATGGTTTATAGGTTTATCTGGCGTCTTTGGCGCAATGAGGAATTAGGAATTAAAACTATTTACTATTTGACGATTTACTATTTACGATTGATTTACGATTGGAATATTTGGTTATTTAGGGTACGATGCAACGTGAAATTGTAAAATTACTAAATCGAAAAATAAATAGTAAATCGTAATCGTCAAATCGTAAATTAAGTAGGCGTCTTACCATTCGATGGCCTGGTCTTCGTTGGGCACCTGGGTGTTGATGCGCCGTTCGAGGGTCATGGAGCCTTCGGCGGTGTAGGGAAGTTCGAGGCCGGAGACGGAGGTGTAGTCCACGTAGGTGTAGTAGATGTTGTTGATGATGATGTAGTGGTGTACGAGGTAGGGCTGCACCTCATCGACGCGGTCGTAGATGCGGAAGGATGACTTGCCGTCGGTCTGGAACTTCATGTCGGGGTTGTCGCTCCACATCTCCACGTGTCCCTGGTCGCCCTCTTCGAAGCGGGCGAAGATGCGGTAGTTGGTGCGGTCGGTGCGCGTCTCGTCGATGTTGCCGGCGTAGAAGAAGACGGTGTTCTCATCGACGACGTAGGCACGCGACGTCTCCATGCCGATGGCGCCGGAGGTGTCGTCGTCGCTGTTGGCCAGCTTGAGGGTGGTGGCGGCGTAGTTGCCCGAGTAGTCGTTGTAGGGATAGATGCGCAACATGGCGTTGTTGTAGTGCTTGCGGGGGTGCGAGCGGTAGCCGTAGGAGGGGTCGTCGGCCACCTTGATGGGGAGCACCCACTTCTGCGTGAGGTCGATGCCGGTGAAGTCGAAGCGGATGTCGAGCAGTCCGACGTCGTTGCCCTCGGGGATGACCACCGTCTCGGGGTAGGTGGCGTAGGAGTTCATATCGACGTAGTAGAGCTCGCGGCGGTTCTGGAAGCGCTGGTAGTTGAGGATGCCGAGGGTGTCGGTGTCGTGGGCCACGTGGACGGTGATGTCGGCGGCGTTGACGGTGGAGCCGCTGACGATGACGGGCAGCAGGTAGTTGCTCTTGCCCGTGCCGAAGGTAAGCGAGCCGTCGTCGTTGTGGCGGCTGAAGGGCACGTACACGGCGGTGACGCCGTTGTCGTCCAGCGGAGCACGGAAGCCGATGTAGTGCTCGTACTGCTCGTCCTTCCACTCGTCGTTGCACGAGGCAAGCAGACCGAGACCGGAAACGATAACCAATATCTTCAGTAAGTGAACAGATGCGTGTATCTTTTTCATCGTAGCTATGTGTTACTTAATTCTTGTTTTTGGGGTTCGGAATTAATCGTTGTACGTCCATCCGGGGTTCTGGACGAGGTTCTTGTTGCGCTTCAGCTCGGTGTGGGCGATGGGCCAGAAGTACATCTTGTCGGAGAAGACGGACGAGAGGTTGAACACGGGTATGACCTGCATGAACTGGTCTTTGAACGCCTTGCCCTGGAAGACGTTGAGGCCGTAGATGAGGGTGTTCTCCTCGATGGGAGCGTCCATCCAGCGGCGGAGGTCGAAGTAGCGTTTGCCTTCGCCCATGAGCTCAATCATGCGCTCGCGCTTCAGCTTGGCGCGCAGCAGGTTGGCGTCGGCATAGACGTCGTCGGCGTAGTCGGGCAGTCCGGCGCGGATGCGGACGGGGTTGGTGCCGCGCTTGATGTCGGCCACGTTGCGCGAGACGCTGTGTGTGCGGGTGCCGTCCCACGAGGGGAAGCTGTAGGTGCCGGTGAGCTCGTTGAGGCACTCGGCATAGAGCAGCAGGATGTCGGCATAGCGGATGGCAGTCTCGTACTTGGGGCGCAGGTGGGCATAGCCGTTGTTGGTGCTTTCGCTCCAGTCGTAGGGGTGGTACCACTTGCGGATGCCGATGCCCGTGCGGGGATAGTTGAAGTTGTTGACGTAGCCGTTGCCCTCGCCGCGGTAGTAGAAGCACTGGTACCAGCGCTGGGTGGAGGTGGTGTTGCCGATGCCCTCCCAGATGGCTCCGTTGTAGCCGACGCTGGCGTAGAAGCGAGGTTCGCGGTGGGTGTAGCAGAGGGGCACATCGACGCCGTAGCTGTTGCCGGCGCGCACCTGCAGCTCCGGGTAGGCCCCCTTGCGCACGTCGGCACGCTCGGTGAAGCCGGTGACGCGCGGCAGGTCGTTGCCGCCGCGGGCTGCGCCGCCCCACTCGCTGTACATGCCGGGGATGTCGGTGCCGTCGTTCATATAGTAGGTGTCGGCCATCTTCTGCGTCATGCCGTGGGTGTTCCATCCGCCGCGCTGCGTGGGCATCTCGTGGAGCACGAGGGCGCCGATGCCGTTGTCGTTGTCGCCGATGCTCATGTTGCTGACGCGCGAGAAGATGAGCTCGTAGTTCTCGACGGGGGTGACGTCGCCGTCGAAGAGCTGGCGGTAGCTCTGCATGGGGTCTATGTCGGCATAGCCGTCGGGCCATCCCTTGGTGGAGAAGTTGCCGTCGTCGTAGGGGGTGACGGTGACGGGGTAGCCGTCGCTGGCGCTGTTGGATGCCGGCACGTGGTAGAGGTCATAGACGCCGAGGTCCATGACGTCCTTGCATGCGGCAGCGGCGCGTGCCCACTTGCTCTCGTCGTAGGAGAGGCTGAGCAGCGGCGTGCCGTCGCGGTTCAGGAGGCTGCGGGCGGCATCGTCGGTGACGCCGTCGGGGTGCTGGCCGTTGGCGAGCTGGCCGTTGGCCAGGGGGCTGGCGGCATAGGCATAGACGATGGCGCGTGTGGCGAGGCAGGCACCCTTGGTGGGGCGGGCGATGTTGTTGGCGTCGCGCCGGGTGAACTTTATTTCCTTGGCAGCCTGTATCATCTCGTCGCTGATGTAGTCCGCCACCTCCTCGTAGGTGCTGCGGGGGATGGCCAGTTCGTCGTAGCTCAAGGTGTAGTCGGCACCCTCGTCGGGCATGATGGGCACGGGGCCGAACTTGCGGAGCAGCAGCCAGTAGTAGTAGGCGCGTACGAAGCGAGCCTGGCCCTTCATGTCCTCCACGGCCTCGGCGTCCATGCCGTCGTGCCCCACCAGCATGTCGATGCGGTGGATGAAGATGGATGCCTGGTAGATGCCCTTGTAGCACTTCACCCAGGCGTTGTAGCCCACCTCCTCGGTGTAGCGTCCCTCGCGGAACGAGTTGTAGGAGGCGTAGTCGGCATCCTTGTGGTCGCCGTAGCTGTTGTCGCGGTCGCCGTAGTAGATGTCGTCGGCAAAGCAGAAGGGGTTCCAGTCGCCTCCGGTGCCTCCGGTGCCACCCTTCGAGCAGACCTCGAAGTTGCAGCCCGTCAGGAACGAGTAGGCGTGGGCCAGCCACTGCTCGCTCTGCGTCTTGTCGGTGAAGACGAACTCCTCCGTCTTGCGGTCAACGAAGTATTTGTCTGAATCGAGGTCGAGGCACGATGTCAGCCACAGTAATGAAAAACTGAAAATGAAAAATGAATAATAGAATGTCTTGTCTTTCATACTTCTCTGTCTATCTAATCGTTAAACACTAAACGTTAAACATAAGCATTGGGCCTTTGTTACAGATTCAGCTGCAGTCCCACGGTGACGGCCTTGGTGATGGGGTAGTCTTCGCCACGCGGCTGCAGGGATTCGGGGTCCCAGGTGCTGAACTTCTTGTAGAGGAGCAGCAGGTTGGTGCCGCTGACGTAGAATCGCATGCTGTTCACATGCAGACGGTTGACGGCTGCCTTGGGCACGGAGTAGCCGAAGTCGAGGTTCTTCAGTCGCAGGTAGCGTCCGTCGCGCAGCCAGAAGGTGGACGCGCGGTAGTTGTTGCTGTTGGCGCCGTAGGAGAGGCGGGGGTAGGCGGCACCCGTATCCTCGTTGGCGGCGATGCCGAGCTGCTGGGCTGTCTCGGCGTCCACCCAGCGGTTGTCGAGCATGCCCTTGAAGATGTTGCCCCACTGTCCCTCGCTGAAGGCATAGACGCACTTGCCGTAGGTGAGGAAGGTGCTCTTGCCTGCGCCCTGGAAGTGCAGGTTGAAGTCGAAGTTCTTCCACTGTGCGCTGATGCCGAGGCCGTAGATGAGGTTGGGGGTGCTGGTGGCGCCGATGGCGCACTCGTCGCCGCTGTTGATGACGCCGTCGCCGTTCACGTCCTTGTATTTGATGTCGCCGGGCTGATAGACGCCGAACTGCTGCTTGGGGCTGTTGCGGATGTCGTCGTAGTCCTTGAAGAGACCGAGTGCGATGAGTCCGCGCACCTGGTTGACGCGGTAGCCGCTCAGGTTCTGGTAGGGATAGACGCTGTTCTCCTCGTCGTACTCGCCAATCTGGTTCTTGCTGTAGGTCATGTTGCCGCGTACGGTGAGGCGCACCTGGTCAATCTGCTGTTCGTACTTGAAGTTGCCGTCGAAGCCCTGCGAGAAGACGCTGCCGACGTTGGCCTTCGGTGCGCTCTCCAGTCCGATGATGGTGGGCAGGAAGTTGCGTGTCATGTAGATGCCGGTGCGGTGTTCGTTGAAGTAATCGACGGTGAGGGCGAAGCGTTCGTCGAAGAGGGTGATGTCGAGTCCGATGTCGTTCTTCTCGGCCACCTCCCACGTGACGCCGGTGGAGGCGACTTGCGAATAGAAGGTGCCGCCGTAGTTGTAGTTGCCGTCGTCGAGGCTGAACATGTATCCGCTGCCGTTGTCGGCAATGGTGTAGAGGTAGGGGAAGCGGTCGCTGCCGGTGGTGTCGGAGCCCACCTTGCCGTGCGAGGCACGGATTTTGAACATGTTAATCCACGGGATGTTGTTGCGGATGAAGGGCTCGTCGCCGATGTTCCATGCCAGCGAGTAGGAGGGGAAGAAGCCCCAGCGGTGGCCGTCGGCAAAGTTTTCCGAGCCGGTGTAGCCGAAGTTGTAGTCGAGGAAGTAGCGTCCGAGGTAGTTGTACTTCACCTGCGTGGCGAGGCCCTTGTTCTTGCGGCTGACGGAGTTCTTGATGTCGTCGCCGAGGTTCTGGGTGGTGATTTTCTCGTCCTGTGTGAACTTGACGTTGGCCTCGAAGGTGTGCTGCTGTGCGAAGGTGCGGTCCCAGTGCAGCAGCAGGTCGAGGAACTCGCGTCGCGAGCCGTTGTTGGCCGAGGTCTGCCACATATCGGTGGTGTCGATGACCTTGCTGTACTCCACCTCGCCCGTGTCGGGGTTGCGGCGGCGGGCGGTGTAGAGGGCCGGCATGCGCAGGTGGGAGATGGAGTTGAAGTTATACGTGTCGTAGCCGAAGCGTCCGGTGAACGTCAGTCCCTTGGTGATGAAGCCGAGGTTCTGTTCGAGGGTGACGTTGGTCTGGGTGTCGTTGTTCCACTCGGTGTTGTAGCCCGTCTGTGCCGAGCTCACCCAGGGGTTGATGTAGTTGGCTCGGTCGCCGATGAAGGTCCTGACGTCGTCGTACTCGATGACGGTGCCGGTGAACTTGAAGGGGGCATAGCCGTTGCTGAAGAGCACGGGCGAGTAGAGTGCGTTGTAGCCGAAGAGCTGTCCCCACACGCGGTCGTCGCCGATGCCCGGGCTGTTGCGCTTGGTGAGGTTGCCGCTGACGCCGAGCTTCAGCACGGTGCTCTTGGTGATGTCCATATCGACGTTGAGGCGGTAGTTGTATCGTCGGTAGTTGGCGTTGGTGTCGTACTTGTCGCGCAGTGTCTGGTCGGTGCGGTACATGCCCTCGTCCTCGTTGTAGGCGATGGAGGCGTAGTATCGTGCTGTCTCGCCGCCGCCGCTGACGTTGACGTTGGCGCGGTAGCTGCCGGCGCCGTCCTTCAGCAGCAGGTTCTGCCAATCGACGTTGGGGTAGAGGTCGGGGTCGAGTCCGTCGCGGATGATGTCGAGCTCGACGGGCTGGTAGAGGGTGCTGAGGTTGCGGGTGACGCGGGCCTCGTTGATGTAGTTGGCATAGGAGAAGCCATCGACGAACTGGGGTGTGATGGTGCGGGTGTTGTAGGACGTCTCCACCTTGCCGTTGATGGCGACCTTGCCGCTCTTGCCGTGCTTGGTGGTGATGAGGATGACGCCGTTGGCACCCTTCGAGCCGTAGATGGCGGTGGCGGAGGCATCCTTCAGGACGGAGAAGGTCTCGATGTCCTCGATGTTGATGTCGTCGATGTTCTCGCGCTCGAAGCCATCGACGAGGATGTAGGCCTTGGTGCTGGCGCCGAAGGTGGAGATGCCACGTATCCAGAACTCGCTGGTGTTCTTGCCCGGCTGTCCGGACTTCTGGTAGGCGATGATGCCCGGCACGTTGCCCGCCAGGGTGTTGGAGAGGTTGGAGGTGTTGTAGTGCTTCAGGTCCTCCATCTGCACGTTGGTGACGGCGCCGGTGACGGAGATTTTCTTCTGCGCGCCCATGCCGGTGATGACCACCTCATCCACGGCGGAGAATTTCTCCTCCTCCATGACGACGTCGATGACCTTGCGGTCGCCCTTGACCAGTATCTCCTGGTTCTTGTAGCCCATGTAGGAGAAGACAAGCGTCTGGTACTCCTGCATCCTGATGGCGTATCGGCCATTGATGTCGGTGATGACGCCCAGTCCCGGCACGTCCTTGACGATGACGTTGGCGCCGATGACGACGTCGCCCGTCTCGTCGGTGACGGTGCCCGTGATTTCTATGACATTCTGTGCCGAGGCAGCCAGGCAGAAGAATGAGAGACCTATTATAAATAAGGAGAGATTTTTCGAACGGTACATTTTTAAAATTGAAAATTGAAGATTGAAGATTGAAGTTCAGGAGTTGTTTCTTTTGGGGAGTTCAGGAGTTCAGACAATAGTAGGCGTTCGGACAATACCTCTGTATGCGGTTTTCGTTAGCAGCACTATTTTTCTTAACTCTTAACTCTTAACTCTTATTTCCTAATTCCTAATTCCTAATTCCTATTTTTTAATTTTCCTCCTCTTCCATGGTGATGGTGCGTATTTTGGCGTTGTTGGTGTCGAGGATGTAGAAGATGAGGGTGTTCTCGCCCGTTATCTTGTCGCGGTGAACGTCGTTGACGAGTCCGGTGCAGCGGTTGAATCGTGCCACGTCGCGCAGCTCTCCGTTCTCGCTGCCCTCGGTCAGTCCGTCGTCGTGCGTGGCCGCGCCGGCGTAGGTGGAGACGATGCCGTCGGGGGTGAGGTATCGGATGGCGTTGTTGCGGCTGTCGCAGAAGTAGAAGTCATACTCGTCCTGCGAGCCGGTGTACTTGTCGTTCTTCACGAAGGTGCCCTGGTAGGGGCGACGCATCTTGGCGCTCTGTCCCACGCCGTCGTCGAAGCCCTCCTGTCCCAGCTGTCCGGCAATGACGTAGGGTGTCGAGAAGCGGTGAGTCTTCTCGTTGTAGTCGGTGCGGAGGATGTAGTGGCGGTTGATGACGACGATGTAGGCATATTTGCCGGTGGGGTGAATGTCGATTTGGCACTCGTAGCTGTTGTCCTGCACCTTGATGAGCCGTTCGAAGGCGCTTGTGTTGTCGATGGCGTTGGGTTCCCACGATGCGCCGCCGTCGATGGGCAGCGTGGCCCAGTACTGGTCCATGTCGAGGCGCAGTATCTCGCCCTGCGTGTAGCTGGAGAAGTAGAGCTCGCCGTTGGGGTGCAGCGAGGCGCCGTTGCACTGGTTATAGCAGGCGATGAGGCGGTGGGGTGAGGCGTTGTTGAACTCGCCGGTGGCCACGTCGCGATCGACAATCCACACGGCGGGGGCGCGGAAGTCGCTGCTGTACTGGTCAACGGAGATGATGAGGTGCTCCCTCCAGCTCAGCTGTCGCGGTGTGGCGGTGGCCACCCACTCGTCGGTGGCGTAGTAGGTGGGCCCTCCAATCTCGTCGGTGCCCGTCTGCTCGAAGCTGCCATGCTCGTCGTAGGCAAAGGGGTCCACGGCGAAATCGACGGTGCGCATGCGCTCGTTGTTGAACATGCTGATGTTGATGATGGTGGTGACGGTGCGCTCCTTGAGGTCGATGAGCTGTATGCCGTGCTGGTTCTCGCCCAGACGCGGTTCCTTGTCGTAGAGGACGAAGAGCTGGTCGTGGTTGTAGGGCGAGAACTGCATGACGCCGTCGTTCTTGAATCCCGTGGTGGTCTCGAAGGGGCCGTCCACCCAGGGTGCCTCGCCGCGTTCGTTCAGGAAGCCGCAGAGGGTGCCGACCACCATCTTGCGCTGGTAGTCGAACTTGTCCGCTGCCGTGACGGTCCTGGCCTGCTGGCCTTCGCCCACGGTGAGGACGATTTCGCCGGTGAAGGCCCCCGAGGGCACAAAGCAGTAGAGCGACTCGTTCTTCACGCTGGCAATGACGGCGGGCTTGCCGCCGATGGTGAGGTGGAGCAGGGCAGGGTCGTTGCCGAAGTTGCTGCCGTGGAGCACCACCTGCTGCCCCACGCCGCCCGACGTGGGCACGAAGCGGGTGATGGTGACGGGCTGGGCAGGGTCGTAGGGCTCGGTCACCTGCACGCCCACATAGTCCTCGGCCGTCGTCCCCCTGTCGCAGGCGGCAAGCAGGCCGAGGCCGAAGACGAAGAATAGGGCTTTGGGAAAGGTCATTCTTTTCATCGAAGCGGTGTTTTTTTAGTTTCTGATTTCTAATTTCTAATTGCGCGAATCGCCAAGCTTGTCGGCCAGCACCCTCATCCAGTATCCGCCGATGACGCTGCGTGCCTTGAAGCCCACCATCCGTGCCGTCTTGGTGTCGCTCCAGTCGCTGATGGGCACGCGGCTGGGTGTCTCGTTGATGTAGTCCCAGAGCGGGGCGACGAAGGCGTCGAACTGCTCGCGGCTGGCGGCCATGCCCGCCGTCCACATAATCCAGTCGCTCTTCGTGTAGTCGCGGCGGCAGTCGAGCGGCAGGCCATACTTGTTCTGCACGGTCAGGTAGTACTCTATCTCACGCTCCATGGCGTTGCCCGGGAAGATGTTGATGTTCCAGAGCTTGTCCCACACCATGTTGTACTTCTGGCTCCAGGTGTCGGGGCGGTCGAAGGCCAGCCGGTAGTGGTCGTCCTCGCGTGCGTTCTGCTCCCACACGGCAGCCATGTTCTTGGCCTTGGCCATGTACTTCTGCGCCACGTCGCCCAGGCCCTTCATCTCGGCCATCAGCGCATAGCCCGCCACGCCCATGATGGCCTTGACGGAGAGGTTGCAGTTGTGTGCCCAGTGTCCGGCGAAGTCGTCGGTGCAGAGCTGGTTGGCCGGGTCCTGACCGTTCTCCACCAGGTAGTCGGCCCAGGTGGTGATGATGTCCCAGTACTTGTCCACGTACTTTGTGTTGCCGTCGAGTCGGCAGAGCATGGCGGCCAGGGTAATCATGTTGCCGGCCTCCTCCAGCGGCATGTCGCCGCCATAGACCTGTCCGTTGGCCTTGGGGTAGGTGCCGAGGTCGTGGGCGGCGAAGGGCTTTGTCCAGCGGCCGCTGAGGCTGTAGTCGAAGATGCTCGTCATCATGGCCTTCTGCAGCTCGGGGTTATAGACGAGGAAGAGCGGAGCCTCGGGGTAGGTGAGGTCAACGGTGTTGACGCAGCCGTTGGAGTTGTTCTCCTTCGAGAAGAAGAGCAGCGTGCCCTCGTCGTCGCGGAACAGCTTGTGTGCGGCGATGACATGGCGGTACGAGCCGCTGAGAATCTCGGCATACTTCTTGCCGCCGGCAGCGAAGCCGTCGTCGTAGATGCGCTTGTCCAGGGCACGGCAGCGGGCCATGATGCCGGCGTAGTCCCTCTCCATCCTGGCCATCATGTCGAAGATGGTGACGTCGCCGTCGTGAGCCCACAGCGCCTTGTAGTTCTTGTACATATACTGTATGTCGAACACCTCGTCGTAGCCGATGAGGGCGTGCGATGAGGCGGTGGTGACGGAGCCGAAGTCGTGGGCGTAGGCCAGGGTGGGCCATTCGGCGGGGCCCTCGGCACGCACGCAACTCGCGCTTTCGGGCAGGGTGCCGTTCTCCACGAACGCCTTCTTCACCGCGGGGTCGCTGCCGACGGCCACGCTGCCGTTGTAGGAGGGCAGGTAGAGGTAGCCCCAGTCGATGCAGATGCCGTCGCCCGTCTTGGCGAGGATGGGCTGTTCGACGGTGCCGCTCTTCACATAGCTGACGCCACCCCTCGTCAGCGTCCCGCTGACGGTAGGCTGCGCAGCCTTGTTGACCGCCATCTGCGGCGTGGTGGCCAGCAGCAGCTGGGCGCTGTGGGGATTGCCGTCGGTGCTGCGCACCTGGTAGCTGATGTAGTTCGCCGGAGCTGACAGCAGGTCGAGGTCGTCAATCAGCATGGGGGCGGTGAACACCACGTCCAGCTCCACGGGGCCGCAGGCGAAGGTGTAGTAGGTTGAGGTGGCCATCACGTCCGCGCTCTTCTGCTCTGCCGTCCGGATGGCCTTGGTGTCGAGCCCCACGTTGCGGTAGAGGCCGAAGTCGAGGTAGGCGCCGCCGGTGGTGTTGTGGCAGTGGGCGGCAATGACGTTCGTGCCCACGTGGAGCGACTGCTTCTGGGCCTCGGTGAGGTGCAGCTTGACGCCCTCGCGCCAGATCTCCACGTTGCCCGTGTCGTAGATGTTCATGCCGTTGAACCAGATGGCGAAGGTGTCGTCGTGGCTGAAGACCAGCCAGATGTCGCCCTTCAGGTCATCGGCGGTGAGGTCGATGGTTCGGCGCACCCAGATGTCGCTGTTGGTGTCGCTCCAGCGTGTGCGGACGAAGTCGAGGTCGGGCGAGCCGAAGGCGGCGCGTCGCGTCTCCCACTTCGAGTCGTCGTACGTCGGAGCCGTCCAGTCGCCCTTCGGCTCGGTGCGCGTCAGCTGTCCGCGCCAGGCCATCTCGTCGGCCATCGGGACGATGGCCTTCATAATCTGCCTCTCGGCACCCATCCAGCGATAGGTGGTGCCATCCACGCGCAGCAGGCCCTCGATGCTCTTCTCGTCGTCCGTCCAGTGGCGGGTGGTGCCGTCCGTCAGACGGTCGTAGGGCGACCAGATGGAGAAGTAAGGGTCGGAGACGACCAGCGGGTACGACGGCAGACGCAGGTCCGTGGTCTTGTAGGGAGTGAACACGTCGGCTTTCGGAGCCGAAGTACAGGCCATGAAGCTCAGCACGAGCAACGGCAGCAGGGGGAGGATTCTTTTCATTATGGTATATTTTAAAATGGATGCACCTTGTTTCAGTATGCAAAAATAGCGTTATTTTTTAAAAAAAACGACAAACGACGGAAAAAACCGTAAAAACTGTTCACAATTACTCACTATTGGGGATTGCAACATTCCCCAAAACCCCGTACCTTTGCAGCGCCTGGCGCCTTCGGCGCAATTGATAATTGATAATTGATGTTTTTAAGTGAACAGAGAACAGAGAACAGTGATCAGATGATAGCTTGGCATTGACTTCGTCTTCGTCCGTCACGACTCGGCCATTCAAGCAAGCTTGATGGTTCTCGCTGCTCCGTCCGTTCGGCTCCTTTGCAATTATCTGTTAACTGATCACTGTTCTCTGTTCACTAAATAAAAAAAACGTAAATCGTCCAATCGTCAATAAATCGTAAATAGTAAATCGTCAAATCGTAAATAACATGACCCTACGTGAGTTGAACATCGGCGACAGCGCCGTGGTGCAGACCGTTGGCGGCGAAGGCAACCTCCGCCAGCATTTCCTCGACATGGGCATCATCCCCGGTGCCACGGTCACGCTGACCAAATACGCCCCCATGGGCGACCCCATGGAACTGCTCGTCCAGGGCTACGTCCTCACGATCCGCCTCGCCGACGCCGCGAAGATAGAGGTGTCGCGCACGGACGCCGGCAGCCAACCCTGCGGCCAGCCGTCAGCCGGCCCGGCCGACCACGCCGCCGCCGTACACCCCTCGTCCCCCCACCCGGGCCTGGGCGAAGCCGGCAAGTACCACGACCACGACACCGAGCACCCCCTGCCCAAGGGCACCACCCTCACCTTCGCCCTGGCCGGGCAGCAGAACAGCGGCAAGACCACCCTCTTCAACCAGCTCACCGGCTCCAACCAGCACGTCGGCAACTTCCCCGGCGTCACCGTCGATCAGAAGTCCGGGCAGCTGCGTCCCTCGTTCCTCGCCTCCAACCCCGTCCACGCCATCGCCACGTCCGGCGCCATCATCATCGACCTCCCCGGCATCTACAGCCTCTCCGCCTACACCGCCGAGGAACTTGTCAGCCGCGACTACATCCTCCGCGAGAAACCCGGCGGACTCATCAACATCGTCGATGCCTCCAACATCGAGCGCCACCTCTATCTCACCATCCAGCTCATGGAGCTCGGCGTGCCCATGGTGCTCGCCCTCAACATGATGGACGAGGTGACGGGCAACGGCGGCTCCATCCGCATCAACGACATGGAGCGCATCCTCGGCATCCCCGTGGTGGCCATTTCCGCCGCCCGCAACGAGGGCATCGACGAGCTTGTCGAGCATGCCCTCCACGTCGCCTACTACCAGGAAGCCCCCGCCCGTCAGGACTTCTGCAGCAAGGACGACCACGGCGGCGCCGTCCACCGCTGCCTCCACGGCATCATGCACCTCATCGAGGACCATGCCGAGGCTGCGGGGCTGCCCGTGCGCTTCGCCGCCGGCAAGCTCGTCGAGGGCGACGCGGCCGTCAGGCAAGCCCTCCACCTCCAGCAGAACGAGGAGGCGATGGTCGAGCACATCATCCTGCAGATGGAGGACGAGCGCGGCCTCGACCGCGCCGCCGCCATGGCCGACATGCGCTACACCTTCATCCACCGCCTCTGCCGCGAGACCGTCGTCAAGCCCCGCGAGAGCCACGAGTACCGCCGCAGCAAGCGCATCGACCGCGTGCTCACCGGCCGCTGGACGGCCCTGCCCATCTTCGTGGTCGTCATGTGCCTCGTCATCTGGCTCAGCATCGACGTGCTGGGCGCCCCCCTCCAGGACTGGCTCGACCGCGGCATCGGCGCCCTCGGCGCCCTCTGCCAGCGCGGGCTCGAAGCCGCCGACGTCAGCCCCGCCGTCGTCTCGCTCGTCGTCGATGCCATCTTCGGCGGCGTGGGCAGCGTCCTCAGCTTCGTACCCATCATCATCATCCTCTTCTTCTTCCTCAGCCTCATCGAGGACAGCGGCTACATGGCCCGCATCGCTTTCGTCACCGACAAGCTGCTGCGCCGCCTCGGCCTCTCCGGCCGTTCCATCGTGCCCCTGCTCATCGGCTTCGGCTGCTCGGTGCCCGCCGTCATGGCCACGCGCACCCTCCCCTCCGCCCGCGACCGCCTCAAGACCATCCTCCTCACCCCCTTCATGAGCTGCTCGGCCAAGATACCCATCTACGGCTTCTTCACCGCCGCCTTCTTCCCCGGGCGCGGCGGCCTCGTGCTCATCTGCCTCTACCTCCTCAGCATCCTCGTCGGCATCGCCGTCGCCCTCGTCTCCAAGCACATGGGCAGGCAGAGCGAAGCCGCCCCCTTCGTCATGGAGCTCCCCAACTACCGCCTGCCCCGTGCCCGCAACGTCGGCCACCTGCTGTGGGACAAGACGAAGGACTTCTGCCAGCGGGCGTTCACCGTCATCTTCCTTGCCACCATCGTCATCTGGTTCCTGCAGACCTTCGACTTCCGCCTCCGCATGGTCGAGGGCGGCGAGGGCAGCATGCTCGCCTGGCTGGCCGGCATCATCGCCCCCCTGTTCCGTCCCCTCGGCCTCGACGACTGGCGCGTCGTCACCTCCCTCATCAGCGGCTTCCTCGCCAAGGAGAGCGTCGTCGCCACCATGGAGGTGCTGGACGTCACCGCCACGCTCACCACCCTCACCGCCATCCCCATGCTGCTGTTCAGCCTCCTCTACACCCCCTGCGTGGCCGCCATAGCCAGTGTCCGTCGCGAGCTCGGCCCCCGCTGGGCCCTGTTCGTGGTCGTCTTCCAGTGCCTCATCGCCTGGCTCGTCGCCCTCCTCGGCTACCTCATCGCCCGAGCGATAATGTAGTTAGAATGAAAATGAATTAAGAATTAAGAGTTAAGAAAAATGCACCGCGAAGCGCAAACACATCCGTTCAATCCGTGTAATCCGTGTTCGAAAAAAACAAATAAATCGTGTTGTTCGTAAAAAATCGTAGTTTGAAAAATGAAGTCCATACCCAGAACTGTTTTTCTTAATTATTAATTCTTAATTCTTAACTACTTCAAGTTCATGTCCACCCTGATAGTCCTACTTGTTATAGCCGCAGCCGTAGCCGTCGTGCTGTACCGTCTCCACCGCACCCGTCGCAACGGCAAGAGCTGTTGCGGCTGTCCCTTGGACAGCACCTGCAACAAAAAGAAATAACCCCGCGTCCCCCTCCATTCGGCGAGCGATTTTTCCTAATTCTTAACTCTTCGTTTATTATGCCATTCCGTCCTATGCGTCGAAAGCGTCAGCAGCTCACCCCGGCCGAGTGCGACGCCATTTTGCACCAAGCCACGTCCGGAGTGTTAGCCCTGACGGGCGATGCCGGCTACCCCTACGCCATCCCCCTCAGCTACGTCTATGCCGACGGCTGTATCTATTTCCATTCCGCTGTCGAAGGCCACAAGATTGACGCCATCCGTGGCGACGGACGATGCTCCTTCTGCGTCGTTGCCCGCGACGATGTGCAGCCCGCCGCCTACACCACCCACTACCGCAGTGTCATAGCCTTCGGCCACATCAGCATCATCACCGATGATGCCGAGAAGCTGCGCACCCTCCGTCTGCTCGGCCAGCGCTATGCCCCCGGCGACGACGACGGCCTGCAGCGCGAGATAGACGGCGGCATTCACCGTCTTGTCATGCTCTGCCTCCGCATCGAGCACCTCACCGGCAAGGAAGCCATCGAGCTGGTGAAACGCCCGACGCCATGACCACCCCTTCGTTCAGGTAGTTTTTTTATACGTTTAGAATAAGTCGGAATGGGAACCGGTGTCCACAAGTATTAGTCGTAGTTCCAAATCATCCTGTTCCCATATCAGGAGCCAATCGGGATTGATATGGCACTCCCAGCACCCCCTCTACTTACCTTGTAGCTTATGAGGACGATATTCGGGCGGAAGAGCCCCCTTCTCTTGCAGAATGTCAAGCACCTTCGTAAATGCCTGTATATTCAACCCTCGGCGGATGCACAGTTTCAGCGACCTGCGGAACTGGCCAGTGTAGATAATTTCGTACATCGTTTATCCGAGAATCTGTTTGACAAGGTCTTCGGAGTCTTTGGCATGGAACACATTACCCTTGCGAATATCTTCCAGACCCTTTTCAATGCCGCTTTTGGGTTGGCGGCGCATTGTCCAGCCCATCTTTTTGGACAGGCTGCGAAGCAGGCTCAGGTCGCCGTTGGGCAGTGAGATGATGACGTTTTCTGATGTAGTAGTCTGCGTGGCCATTGTTGTTCGTTTCATTTATGATTTGATGTGTGCAAAGTTACGAAGAACTTATTTTATTTCCAAAAAAGAAGGAGAAAAAGATAAACAAAATCCCCGAATCTCTTTTGTTTCTGAAAATAACGCCATATCTTTGTGCCCGTAAAACGGAAGGGCTATGGAAAGAGCACGTGTAATAGAAAGTATACGTCAGGTGGCAGCGCGTGTATTGCCCGGGGGCAGTACGCTCTACCTTTATGGCTCGCGTGCCCGCGGCGACTATCGCGACGACTCCGATTGGGACTTGCTGCTACTGCTTGACAAGCCCAGTCTGGAGCATGAAGACTTTGGCCGATATGCCTATCCCTTTGTCGAGATGGGGTGGGACATAGGCGAAGACATCCGTCCTCACACCTACACGAAAACGGAATGGTTCAGTGCCCCCCATGCCCCCTTTTATTATAATGTAGAAGCAGAAAAAAAATACTCTATGAGCTTAACTGAGGACGAACGGCAAATAATAAGCTTTGCTTGTTCACGATGGGCATCATGTGAAGTCTCATCGAGGAGTTCATTGTAGAAATAAAGTTTGGCAAATAGCCGTTCCTGCGGTGTCAGTCCGCACTATTCATCTACAATAGTAGAAATTAAGTTTGGCTTATAGCCTCTCCAACTATTGCGATGGAGCCTCGGATCTACAATAGTAGAAATTAAGTTTGGCTTATAGCCTGGCGGTCTTTGTGTGGCGGGTAGCGGGATCTACAATAGTAGAAATTAAGTTTGGCTTATAGCCGAGCTCCAGCAATCTGGCCACGAGCTGCATCTACAATAGTAGAAATTAAGTTTGGCTTATAGCCCTTGTCGGGCGTCTTGATAGATACTGGATGATCTACAATAGTAGAAATTAAGTTTGGCTTATAGCCATTCGTGCGCCTCGGCAGTCCGTCCACATCTACAATAGTAGAAATTAAGTTTGGCTTATAGCCGCTAATGCCTTACCCATGCACCAGATTAATCTACAATAGTAGAAATTAAGTTTGGCTTATAGCCGCTTTTTGCCCTAACAGGAATAACAATATCTACAATAGTAGAAATTAAGTTTGGCTTATAGCCCGCAACTCCTGATAGCTGATGTACCAGTATCTACAATAGTAGAAATTAAGTTTGGCTTATAGCCGCTGGGGCGATAGGCTGCGGATGCCCTATCTACAATAGTAGAAATTAAGTTTGGCTTATAGCCGGTGAGCGAACTTAGGCCAAAAGAAATATCTACAATAGTAGAAATTAAGTTTGGCTTATAGCCCATTAGATGACACCTGCAAGAAAATCAAATCTACAATAGTAGAAATTAAGTTTGGCTTATAGCCCTAATATCCTCATCACTTCTCCTAACGTATCTACAATAGTAGAAATTAAGTTTGGCTTATAGCCTCCATAACGAGCTTGCTGCAATTATTCTCGGATCTACAATAGTAGAAATTAAGTTTGGCTTATAGCCCATGACGTTGCGCTGCGCGTAGTCCCTATCTACAATAGTAGAAATTAAGTTTGGCTTATAGCCTTCTCCTTGCCCGCGTCATCCAGTTTATCCATCTACAATAGTAGAAATTAAGTTTGGCTTATAGCCACTAACGGGTGCAAAGATAGTTATAAATCCTTTATTGTAAAAGGAAAAGCGTTAAAAAAAAATTTAACATTTCCCCCCCCCTTGTTAGGGAAAAGAGTGCATGGGCTTGAAAAACAGTCGGCTTATGAAAAGCAAAAAAATAGAAAGAAGAGGTTTTGCAATTAGAAATATATGATGTCCTTGTCTCGATGAATGGCGTTGCCATATTTTTTCAATTTAACTGAACTGACGTCAAAAATGATAACGCTATCGTCTGCTGAAAAATGTTTTGCAATAGTTTCTTCTATATAGATGAGTAAATTGTCAAAAATACGTTTGGTATTTATGACTTCATAAACAGAATATTGCAGTCTAATGGCTCCGAAACGCTGTATTTCCCTTGAAAAGCGTGATCGAAGTTTGTCGTTTTTTATATCGTAACTGATTATTAGCATTATATGGTAAACAAAGGATACGCGTCTGAAACTGCATTTCGCATGAAACAACGGTAATATGCTTGAATATATTTGAAAATTTCGGTTTTATATGGAATCAGTGCATCGAAAAAAAGGCGACAGAAATCTTTGTTTTTTTCTTGTTTCAATATGTATTCATTTTGTTTTATTCTAAAATCAAGTGTCGTGATTTGTTTTCTGTTGAAAGCTGTGCGTACTGTTCTGTCTATTATGCAGCGAAAGGGCTCAACCAAATCACAAACAAGTGACTTCCTCTTGAACCAAAGTCTATGATATACTCCAGTATAGACATCAAAGCCAAACATTCTGAGATAGCATTCAATAAAGTTGAATAGGATGGTGTAGCCAATGTCCAGAGTAGTGTTAATGGCATCCGTTTTGGCTCTTGGCTGTCGTTTTTTCCATCCAAGTTCACGAAAATAGCATTTGAAGAAAGATTTTGAGGCCATTCCTTCTATTCCCATTAGTGTTTGGTAATCTGGCGCGTCCGCTACTTGCTGAATACAAGAACTAAGCTCTTTCTTTGTTTTCTCTGTTTCATCGTCTTTACAGCGTGTATAGGATAATAGCTGAAGTTGGTTCTTGATTTTGTTGAAAACGAGTCCTTTTGCAACTGACAAATCATCGTTACAAAATGAATATTGTTTTTGCCTGACGAGATAGTTGGCTTCTGCTGAATTGGACCAAAAGAAAACTGGGCGCAATGATGGTTTCATTACTACAAGAGCTATGTTGAATCGTTTGCATTTTTCAATTAGAGGTGTAGTTATGCTTATGTTGCCGATAACAAATAAGGCCAGAATTTTTTGAAATGGGAGTTTGGTTAACGTCGTGGCTTTTTCATTTGTGATTTCTTCTAACAGCAACTCGCCGTTATGTACTCTTAAGTTCTTTCTATCAAGGCAATTGATGACGAAAATTGTGCGGCATTCTATATCTTTATGAGTATACATTTTCAAGGGATGTTTTGTCACAGAGGTTACAATAAATGCAATGTCGGCATTTGCTCGCGTTTATAGTAAGTGGACTTTGCGGTTTGTATTTTCTGAATTGTATTAGAAAGCTTTCGAATTCCTTTAGCTCTGTATCATTAGGAGGGCTTATCGGAATCATCTTGTTTGTACTTATTTCATAAAAAGCCAAATTGTGAACGATGTATCCCATTTCCTCTAAGCAAAGCATTTGGGCCCATAGTTGATAGACTTGTCCTTTAAATATGTTTTTCAGTTGGTATTTTCTTTCTATTAAGGAATGTTCATTCATTCTATACATATCAATTTTTCCAACCAAGCCATACTTTTCCGAAAAGACGGGCAGTGCACAAAGTTCATCTTTATGATGTGCTGTCTTTTGGTCGATTGAAGTATGCGACAGACGGCCTTGCGTTTGTGGAACGGCATGATAGATATCTTCGTCCGTATCCATATATACGCTATGCAGATATATGGAATACGGACAGAAGAAAAAATCATTTAGTGTTGAAATGGATATAAGGTCTTCTTCCATTAGTCACGAAGGTATGGCTTTTCCTGAGCGAACTTTAGCCATTCTTTATTTGAGATGGCGAGGCGAACTTTCTCGTCGGCAGAGGCTTTGATTTGCAGAACTGCCCAAAGACCCTTCCGGGCAATGTTGTAAGCTCCGTTGGCATCGGCATTGGCGGGAAGGCGCTCCCCACATGTCCGGCTGTCGAAAAAATCGCCTGTTTCATTTGCTACAGGTGAAATGAGGTAATCGATTTCTGTTCCGGTAACACTATTGCGCATCTGCAAGGTTAGGCGGAACAGGTAAAGCAAACCTTCGTAGAACGCTTTTTCTGTCTGTTCTGCAATAGCTGCTTTAAGATTGGCATGAATGTCGATGCCGTATTCTTTAAGAAACCCTTTGAAACGCTCGGTCAGGTTTATTTCAACGCTATCCCAAGAACCGTTTTTCCCCGGATTGCGAAATGTTTCGACACGTGTGCCCTGTGTACAAAGAGTCCACAAGGTGCGTGTGCCTTCAGCTCTTTCCGTGAACTTGTTGGAGTAGTCGAACTTGAATTCGAACCAGCCTTTTTCGGTGTTGTAGCGTATGGACTCAAATCGGCTGAAGAACAGGCGTGTCTTTTCGATGTTCTCGTAATGGGTGTCAAATAGGTTCACAAAACCCGTGACGGGATCCATCTTGCTGGTGTTCCAGGCGGGAATATAGAAAAGGAAGCCGCTTTGCTTTCCGAGTTTTTGGAAACTTTCGAAATGGTTGGTGAGCTGTAGGGCCTGCAGCACCCCTCCTGTCTCATCGGCTGCCTTTTTTTTGTCAACAAGATAATTAAGTTTGTCGATGAGCTGTTTTTCGAATTGTTGATATACGCTGCTTTCCACCTTCTGCCTACCACGCTTAAAGCCAAGATTGAGGTCTTCAAGCACAACAATCGCCTGATACTTCACCATCAGGTCCGCTATTTTGTGAATGACTTGGCTGAGATATCCTTCTTTGAGCTCTTTAATGCTTTCAATCGTTTTCCAACTTCGGCGGGCCTCTGTACGCTCGCCTTCACGACGTTCGAGTAACTCATGATAGTTGGTGGAATAGCGGTTGTGGTTATATTCGTTGACAATGTCGTTGAGTGAATACTGTTCAACAATATTGCCCTTCATGTCAATGACACACAGATAAAGCAGGTGGCGCTCGCCGCGGTCAATGCCGATGATGTGGAGATCATCGGTCTGACGTATGAAATCGTTGACCTGTGTGTTGATGTTGTCCCTTCCGATAGCCTTGAAGTTCATTGTTATGGGGACATGGAACATGAATTTATCTATTGTGTAACGGCGATCCTTTATCAAATTATAATAGAATAGGCTTTCTTTTTTCGCGTTGTCAGGATTCTTGTTTGCAATAGGTTTGTTCGCCGGGTGGGTGGGGGCGTTCGCAACAATGCTGGATTTCCTGTAAAAAACTTCAGCTTGACCATTCAGCTTATAAACTACGTCCTTCAAGTTGCGTTCATCAAAGAGCATTTTCCAGTACAACGTGTGCATGTTGGGCGTGCCTTTGCTGAATGTGGAAAAGTCTTTGTTGTAGATTTGGAAAAGGTAGAGTTTGCCATCATCTACTAAAGTGTCAATGTAATCAACTGACACATTGCGGAAAGATATTTTATATCCTTGGCTTTCCACTTCTTGGTAGAAACCGTTCAGGTCATTATAAGTGGCAGTGTCTGAAAACTGGAATCCAAATTGACACCAATCAGAGTGCTTTTGAATAGAACTCTTGAAAAAGTCTATGAGCTCATGACAGTGAGATAAATTGAACTGTGGGCCTTTTTTGTGCGTGCCTTGCTCGTAATGCTCCAAAAGACTTTCGCTTGGAGAGAATTCGGCCATTCGCGATTTGGAGAAGAAAACTTTCGGGAGCATTTTGTTGGGGCCAGGAAGTAGTTTATAATCTATCTTTTCATAGCATTGTCCATGATCAGGAAGTGCCCCGGTGAAAACTTTGTTCCATCCTTTGGCCATAATTGCAAGGTAGTACATTCCGTCTTTTCTAAGTAGGACACCAGAATTGTCTGTTTCTTTATTCAAGTCCCAACCGTTAAGTAGAGTCGAGTTCTCAAAATTCAGTTTTATCTTCTCTGTGGAGTAGGGCTTTCTTGTAAGGTAGTTCCTGGCCATATTGTATATAGGTGTAATGTGGCCGAGTTCGTCCCACAAGGCAGTGAAATCGCCATAGAACCGGCCGTCCTTTTCTGCTTCGTCGCCTTTGCCAAGCAATGGCTTGACAAAGTGTTGAAGGGCCTTTAATGAGTCAAGTAGTGTCTTGATTTTGGCTACGTTTTCTTTGTCTTGCGCCAGATTCTTCCCTTCGGGATAGGGCGTTGTGAGGAGTGTTTTGACCTCGGTGTAAGCGTTTGTGATTTGGGCTGTCAGGCTTTCGGTCTGCTTGTCTGCTGTGTCAACAGCGCCGAGGTTGGCAAAATAATCCTCGACCCGTTGATTGTATCCAACTTTTTCCAAGCAATGGTTGATTTCTTCTATACTGAAGCTGTCAATGTTCTTATACACCTTTAAACGTCTTTCTAAATAGGTTTCGTCCGTGTCTTTCTTGTTGCGTTTAACCTCTTCTTTCAGTGCTTCTACAATGGCTTTCTCAATGACATTCCAATTACCGAACATTTTCTGAGAAATCTCCGTGAGTTGAATGTCGTTCTTAATCCATATTCTCTCAAGGTCGTAGTCACGAAGAGATATCATTAGTTCTTTCAGAGAATGGGAAACCTCGTTACTCTGGAAAACGGTGGTTTGCAGCCGTTGGTAGTTTTCTTCGATAGAAGCCAAGACTTCGCGATCCGAAGAAAAAGCATCGGGTAGCCATGAAATCCGGTTGCGGTCACTGAGAATCTGCTTGAATAAAGTCTTGAATTTTGGAAGGCGATTGTGCTTGTCTGTTTGTTGTTGGTTGAAAAGATTTATGTATTCGTTCAAACCTTGAATCTTTGTTCCATCTTCTTCAGTTTTACCTCCAATTAAAGCGTTGTAAACATCAATTTGTGTCTGGGTCAATACCAGCTTATAATAGTTTAACTGGAATATCTCTTCTATACTGGAAACGTTTAAGTAGGGCTCGAAAGAACGGTATATTTCTGAGAACTTCTCGGCAACGGGTGAAGCTGCAACATACAAAAAAGTTTGCATGTTGTCAATGAATTTCGGGAGGTTCTCATGTATTAGACGGTATGCGATGGCCGTGGATTGTGCTTCCTCGGAATACATATTCATTCGATTCTCGTGAAATCCCGTGAAATAGGTGGTGAATTCACGGAATTCGTTCACAAGTGCGACGTTTTCATCATTTGCTAAGAACTTCAGCAGATCCTCTTTTATCAACTCTTTCTTGTCTATACGGCTGAACCGCGAGTCCGATTTTATGAACCCAACAATCATTTTTCGAAGTTTGTTTTGCTTTTCATCGAACTCCTTCTTTTGTGCGTCCTCTTTGTTTTTTATCTGATAAAGGATAAAAAACTCTTCGAGCATTCCGTCGAATTTGCTCATCAAAGTGTCTTTTTGGCTAAATTCAAAGAGCGTCTTATTGATAAAGTCTTTGTGGTAGTCGTCGATGAGTTCTTTCACTTTCTGGTAACTCTCGGCTCGGTGCTTGTCCTGCTCGAGCAGTCCATTTTGCTCAATGTGCTCCAATGTCTTTCCGATGGGTTTGAGTTCAAAACGGAGCGTTTTTGAAACGGGGTACAGTCTGGTAAAGGAGTTGAAGTTTTTCATTTTTTTTACATATTGTGGTTAAATGTTCCGCAAAAGTACAGAGATTTTTAGATACCTGAAAAGAATAAGAACTTTTTTTTGAAAAAAATAGCCCAAATGTGACATTTAACTTGCGTGTAAGGGAATATGGTACCGATTGCGCTTATATTACGCGCGCGAGGCTTTCCATGTTCACTTTTGCGTTGATGTTTATCCATGGTCATCACAAACTCCCTTATTCACTGCAGAGGGATTGCAGATTCGCCTGAACAAGGCTGAAAAAAGGTAGGAAAAACGGGGTGTCAATGGTGGTTTACGCGCCTTGAAAAGTGCTTTTTCGGGTGGCCGAAAGGGGGCTGAAATCCGTCGGGTGGTGTGTTTTTATCCGTCGGGGTGGTGTGTTTTTTTACGTCGGACGGGGGTGGTTGGAGGGGTGAAATTGATGCAGGGGGGGGCGTTAAAAGGGGGCGCTGGCGCGCGGAAAGGGCTCTCTGTCAGATGGAAAGGCCTTTCCCCGCGGTGGAAAGGAGCAGCAGAAATATGTGTGTATGTGTATATGTGTATCTGTGCTTTCTTCATGTGCGCGATATATATAGATTTAAAGAAAACATAGATTATATGTAATATTATATATTATATATATATATATTATATATATTTCCGTTTATATATAATGCGCGCGGGAGAAAATCCATAGGTACACATATACACATACACACATACACATATCGCCGCCGTTCAGCTGGATGCAAATCCGCCAGGACAGACTTGAAAAATACCGACATAGTTCATGAATTCAGAAAGAAATAAAGAAAAACGAAAAATAATCGGAATAATGTTTGGCGGAGCGATTTTTTTGCCGTAGCTTTGCAGCGTCGAAATTCAGTGAACAGTGATTATTGAACAGATGAATGTTTTGGATGCAGTGCACGGCAGGCAGGACATGTTTTCTTAACTCTTCATTCTTAACCACCACGGTGACTCACCCTGACGTGGTGTATGATGTATGATAGTATGATAGTGTTTTCAAAAAAGATCTTGAAACAAACGGGCTGAGGGGGTGTGGTTATGAGATTTCTTTGTATATTTGCAATCGCAAAACCTTAATGTTGATAGCCATGAGACAAAAGTCGTTTCTTCTCTCCCTCCTTGTGTGTATGGCTGCCCTTGGCGCCCGCGGCGCCGACATGCCGCTCTCGTATAGCCTGACATCGCCCGACGGCAACATCGTGGTGAACGTCTGCCTGACACCTGCCCTGACCTACTCCGTCGAGAAGGGGGGCGTGACGCTGGTGGCGCCGTCGCCCGTGGGGTTCGACTTCGCGGGCGAGGAACCCCTGGGGGCCGGCCTGCGGATGGCCGCCGCGCCCGTGCGCGACAGCCGCAGCGACCAGTGGCGCGACGTGGTGAGGAACAAACACGAGCAGGTGACGCTGCGGTGGAACGAGATGACGCTGCCGCTCAGGGAGCAGCAGGGGGCGTGCCGGAGGATGGACTTCTGCGTCAGGGTGTTCGACAACGGCGTGGCCTTCCGCTGCCAGCTCTACAGCGGCGAGCGGGTGGGACACCGCTGCCTGGTGAACGAGCACACGACGTTCCGCCTGCCTGCCTCGGCCTCGGCATGGGTGACGCAGCAGAACGGCGGCTACCAGGGCGACCAGGAGGCGGAGTTCTTCAAACGGCCCGTGACGGACATCGACGCGGCCACGCTGGCGGGACTGCCGATGCTCGTGGAAATCGACAGCGAGCACTACCTGGCCATCACCGAGGCGTACCTCGACAACTACCCGGGCTTCTACCTCTACGGGGGACGGGAGGGGGACGGCTGCAAGGAGCTCGTCACCCGCCTGGCACCCTTGCCCGGCGAGGACGTGGACGGGGGGTGAAGGCGCGCTTCGACGGCAGGCTGTGGACGCCCTGGCGGCTCATCATGGTTGACAGCCACCCGGGGAGGTTCATCGAGGCGGAGCTGGTGAAGGGACTGAACCCGCCCTGCGCCATCGACGACACGTCGTGGATAAAGCCCGGACTGAGCGCCTGGGACCACTGGTGGAGCGGCGAGGTGAAGATGGAGATGCCCGTCATCAAGCAGTACATCGACCTGGCATCGGCCCAGGGATGGCCCTACATGCTGGTGGACTGGCAGTGGTACGGGGCGTTCAACCGTCCCGACGCGGACATCACGCGCCCTGCCCCGCAGCTGGACATGCCCGAGCTGCTGGCCTATGCGAAGAGCCGCGGCGTGCGCCTGTGGCTCTGGCTCTACTGCGCGGACGTGAACCGCAACAACAACTTCGAGGAGGCGTTTGCCCTGTATGAGCAGTGGGGCATAGCGGGGGTGAAAATCGACTTCATGAACCGCAACGACCAGGAGATGGTGAACTGGTACCGGCGCATCTGCCGGGCGGCGGCCGACCACCACCTGATGGTGGACCTGCACGGGGCCTTCCGCCCCGACGGCATCGAGCGCACCTACCCGAACCTGCTCACCCGCGAGGGGGTGCTGGGCGAGGAGTACGCGAAGTTCTCGAACCGCATCGTGCTCTGGCATAACGTGACGCTGGCGTTCACACGCATGCTGGCGGGGCCGATGGACTACACGCCGGGCGGCTTCCTCAACGTCACGCCGCAGCAGTTCCGCCAGCAGAGCCCCACGCTGGTGATGAACACGCGGGCGGCGGAGCTCTCGAAGTTCGTCATCTACGACAGCCCCTTCTCCACCGTCTGCGACCATCCCGACCACTATGCGGGGGAGCCGGGGACGGACTTCCTGAGGCTGGTGCCCACGGTGTGGGACGACACGCGCTTCGTCTGCGGCTACCCGGGCGAGTACGTTGCCCTGGCCAAGCGCAGCGGACAGCGGTGGTTCGTAGGCGTGATGAACAACGAGCAGCAGCGGACGCTGACCATCGACACGTCGTTCCTGCCGGAGGGGGTCTATACGCTCGAATACTGGGCGGACGGCAGGCGGGCCAACACGCAGCCCACGCAGATCGAGCACAAGACCATCGTCTATTCCACCGCCAAGGCCAAGCCGCTGCGGCTGCGGCTGGCCAACGGCGGCGGCTACGTGGCCATCTTCACGCCGCGCAACGAGTGAAACGGAAAAACGTGGTGTGAAAATTTGTTTTTACGGTCGGGGGGCTGTATATTTGCAGCAAAAAAAATGATTTTGCCTATGAAAAAGCTATTGCTGATAGTGGATGCTCAGTTTGACTTCATCGACGGCTCGCTGCCGGTGCCTGGGGCGGACGTGGCGATGGAGCGGCTGGCGGAGTGGATGGATGCGCTGCCGGCGGGTGCCTACGACGACGTGGTGCTGACGGCCGACTTCCACCCGTGGGGCCACGTGTCGTTCGGAAATCCGTGGCCGGTGCACTGCGTGGCGCACTCGCACGGCGCGGCCATCTGGCCGTCGGTGCTGACGGCGGCTCACCGCCTGTGTAAGCATACAACGGTGCTCACCAAGGGCACCCTGCGGACGAGGGAGGAGTACTCCATACTGAAGAACAGCGCCAGCCGACGCCGGCTGCTGCCGATGCTGGACAACGCCGAGCATATCGACGTCTGCGGCATCGCGGGCGACGTGTGCGTGCTGGACACACTCAAGGACCTCGTCGGGGCAGGATACAAAAGAAAACTGCATGTGCTCAACGACTTCTGCCCGTCACTCGACGGCGGACAGGCGCTGCGGGGGTACCTGAAGGAATTAGCTAAGAGTTAATCTTGAACACGAATGACACGGATGGATATTCTTGAACACGAATGACACGAATCTACACGAATCTTCTTGAACACAGATGACACGGATGGATATTCTTGAACACGAATGACACGAATCTACACGAATCTTCTTGAACACGGATTTCAAGGATTGAACGGATTGAACGGATGGATATTCTTGATGCGAAATGTTAATAATTCGTGTAAATTCGTGAAAATCCGTGTTCGAAATAATCCGTATAATCCGTTCAATCCGTGAAATCCGTGTTCGAAAAAAATGTCATCCGTGTTCGGAACAATATGCAACTAATGTCTAAATAGTATCTGTAGTATGAAACCGATTATCAACCATTTCACTGACGATGACTTGTATAAGTTCAGTATGTGCTGTGCCATCCTGAACTGCTATCCCCGCGCTATGGTGCGCTACCGCTTTGTGGACCGTAACAGCATGGTCTATCCGCGGGGCTTCGCCGAGCTGGTGCGCGAACAGGTGAAGTATCTGGAGGACCTGCGCTTCACCGACGAGGAGCAGGCGTTTATGGAACAACGGTGCAAATACATCCCCACGTGGTTCTACACCTACCTGAAGGGCTTCCGCTACTGCGCCGACTGGGTGACGGTGGAGCAGGACGGCGAAGGGCACCTGCACATCGCCTTCGAGGGCTACTGGCACCAGACGGTGCTGCTGGAGGTGAAGGTGCTGGCCATCGTGTCGGAACTGTTCCACATCGTGAACGGCGACATCGACAGGGTGGATTACGAGGCGTACTACCGCAAGTCGTACGACAAAGCGGTGCGTATGCTGGAGGGTGGCCTGAAGGTGGCCGACTTCGGCTGCCGCCGACGGCTGTCGCACGACGCCGAGGATGCCATGATGAGGGCGTTCACCGACGCTTCGGGGGCGGTGAAGGGCCCCGGCGCCTTCACGGGCAGCAGCACCGTCTGGTTTGCCATGAAGTATGGCGTGACGCCCATCGGCACCATGGCCCACGAGTTCATCTCGTCCATCGCCGGCATGTACGGGCCGCAGGAGGCCAACCACATCGCCATGGACATGTGGCAGAAGACGTTCATCGGCAGCCTGGGCATCTTCCTCTACGACACGTTCGGATTCAAGGCCTTCGCCGACAACTTCTCCGAGCATTTCGCCAGGGTGTTCAGCGGACTGCGCGTCGATAGCGGCGACAACCTGAAGCAGCTGGAGAAGATTTGCGAGAAGTACCGCGAGTTCGGCATCGACCCGACGTCGAAGCAGGTGGTGTTCAGCAACGCGCTCGACACGGAGCGGGCCCTCGCCCTCCACCGCGCCGTGGCGGGACGGGTGCAGGACAGCTACGGCATCGGCACCCACCTGACGTGCGACTTCGGCGAACTGGGCATCGAGCCGATGAACATCGTCATCAAGCTGGTGGCGTCGAAGATTACCGAGAAGCGCGACTGGAGCCCTACGTGCAAGATGAGCGAGGACAAGGGCAAGTTCACCGGCGACAAACAGACGTTCGACATCTTCAGGACACTGCTGCACTTATAGATTTAAGAATTAAGAATTAAGAGTTAAGAAAATAAGTGCTGAGAACGTGAGTTCACTACTTCTCTTATTGCTGTCCGCTAAGAACCCCGTATGGGGCTTTTAGCGGACAGTCATTTAAGGGCATGTCCCGCACGCCGTATGGTGTGGGGGGAATCAGCGGGGCTGCTTCCGTTTCCAGATGATGTAGGTGACGAGGCAGGTGAGGGTGAGGGCGGCGGCAAGGAGCAGCGAGGGGAGCGTGGGCAGGCCGCAGATGGTGGGCGAAACGAAGAAGAAGTCCGTGACGACCATCGTCATGAACAGGGCGGGGATGAGGGTGAGAAGATAGGCCCGGTGCTCGCGCGTGAGATAGACCGTGCAGACCCACAGCGTGACGACGGCCATGAGCTGGGTGCCCCAGGCTACGTACTGCCAGACGGTGCCGAAACCGCTGGGGTTGCCAATCTGCCAGGCCAGCAGGGCGATGCCTACGGCAAAGACGGGCAGGCTGAGCAGGAGACGCGAGTGGGCACTGGTCTGCTTCAGCCTGAAGGTCTCGGCCAGAATGAGGCGGGCACTGCGGAAGCTGCTGCCGCCGGTGGTGATGGGGGCGGCGACGACACCCAGCAGCGCCAGGATGCTGCCGGCAATGCCTAACCACGACGAGCAGATGGTGGTGACCACCGTGGGGGCATCGAAGAACTGGATGAGCGAACGGCCGTCGGCGCCCCGGATGAGGCCGTCGGCACCTTGGGCAAACTGCTGCACCAGCTCGGGCGAGCAGACGGCACGCCAGCCGTCGGCATAGAAGAAATAGCTGGAGATGGTGGCCCAGACGAGGGCGACGAGCCCTTCGGTGACCATAGCACCATAGAAGATGGGGCGTCCCTGACGCTCGCTCTTCATGCAGCGGGCCATCATGGGCGACTGCGTGGCGTGGAAGCCGCTGACGGCGCCGCAGGCGATGGTGACGAAGAGGGCAGGGAAGAGGGGCTGCTTCAGGCCGAGGCGGGCGGCACCCCAGTTGCCGAGACCGTCCCACACCTCGGGCAGCACCGGGTGCTTGATGAAGAGCACGACGCCCAGGGCTACGACCATGAACAGCATGGAGAGGGCAAAGAGGGGATAGATGCGGCCGATGACCTTGTCAACGGGCATCATGGTGGTGATGACGTAGTAGAGGAAGATGATGACCACCCACATCATCTTGTCGCCCCAGATGCCGCTGAGGATGATGGCGGGGCAATAGACGAAGAAAGCTCCCACGAGCACCATCATCAGCATGGTGAAGACGACGAGGGCCTTGCCGCCCAGGTAGAGCCCCGTCAGCTCGGCCAGTCCGCTGCCGTCGTGGCGCAGCGAGAGCATGCCGCTGATGTAGTCGTGGACGGCGCCGCCGAAGATGCAGCCAAAGACTATCCACAGGTAGGCCGACGGGCCGAACCACATGCCCATGATGGCGCCGAAGATGGGGCCCGTGCCGGCAATGTTGAGGAACTGAATCATGAAGATGCGCCAGGAGGGCAGGACGATGTAATCGACCTTGTCGGCCTTGCGGACGGCGGGTGTCTCGCGGTCGTCGGGGCCGAACACGCGCTCGGCCACGCGGCTATAGAGCATATAGCCTACGAAAAGGGCAATGACGCTGATGGTAAAAGAAAGCATGATGGCGCAATTAGGAATTATGAAATAGGAATTTAGTGAACAGAGAACAGTAATCATTGCAATTATCTGTTCACTGATCACTGATCTCTGTTCACTAAAAAAATCGTAAATCGTAAAATAGTAAATATAACAATGAATTATGAACTATTTTATCTGGTTGGTAATCCACTGTCCGACTTCGGTGGTGGAGCAGGGGTGCTGGCCGGCCACCTGGATGTCGGCGGTGCGGACGTTCTCGTCGAGGCTGCGCTGGACGGCACGGCGGATGTCGGCGGCCTCGGCCTTGAGGTGGAAGGCGTACTCGAACATCATGGCGGCGGAGAGGATGGTGGCCAGGGGGTTGGCGATGTCCTGCCCGGCGGCCTGGGGCCACGAGCCGTGGATGGGCTCGAAGACGCTGGTGTGGGCGCCGACGGAGGCGCTGGGCAGAAGGCCCATGGAGCCAGTGATGCACGAGCCCTCGTCGGTGAGGATGTCGCCGAAGGTGTTCTCGGTGACCATGACGTCGAAGAAGCGCGGCTCCTGTATCATGCGCATGGCGGCATTGTCAACGTACATGTAGTCGGTGGTGACGTCGGGGTACCGGGGGGCCATCTCCTGGGCTACCTTGCGCCAGAGGCGGGAGGAGGCGAGGACATTGGCCTTATCGACGACGGTGAGGTGGCGGCGGCGCTGGCGGGCGTAGCCGTAGGCTACATGCAGGATGCGCTCCACCTCGGCACGGCTGTAGAGGTTGGTGTCGTAGGCTTCGTCGTCGCCCTCCTTCTTGGGGCCGAAGTACATGCCGCCGGTGAGCTCGCGGATGCAGATGAAGTCGGCACCGCGGACGAGCTCGTCCTTGAGGGGCGACTTGTGGATGAGGCACTCGAAGGTCTCGACGGGACGGATGTTGGCGAAGAGGCCGAGCTGCTTGCGCATGGCCAGGAGGCCCTGCTCGGGGCGTACCTTGGCGGAGGGGTTGTTGTCGAACTTGGGGTCGCCGACGGCGCCGAAGAGGACGGCGTCGCTCTCCATGCAGAGCTGATGGGTGGCGGCGGGGTAGGGGTCGCCCACGGCGTCGATGGCATGGGCGCCGCAGAGGCCGTAGGCGTAGTTGAACTCGTGGCCGTACTTCTGGCAGACGGCTTCGGTGACCTTCAGGGCTTGGGCAACGACTTCGGGGCCGATGCCGTCGCCGGGGAGAACTGCTAACTTGATGTTCATTTGTATGAATTGAAAATTGAAAACCCTATTTAATTTACGATTTGACGATTTACTATTTACGATTGATTTACGATTGGATTATTGGGTTATTTGGGGTGCGATGCAACGTGAAATTGTAAAAATACTAAACGAAAAATAAACAGTAAATCGTAAATTGTCAAATAGTAAATATAATTATGAACGCTAACCCCTAACCCTCTTCTCGTATGCTTCGATGAGGGGTTTGGAGGCGGTGAGGAAGTCGATGTCGTCGAGGCCGTGGAGAAGGCAGTGCTTCTTGTAGGCGTTGATTGCGAAGGTCTCGCTGTGGCCCGTGGCCTGGTTGGTGATGGTCTGGGCGGGCAGGTCAACGGTGACGAGGGTGGCGGGGTCGGCCTTGATGGACGCAAAGAGCTCGCCGAGGAACGGCTCGCTGACGACGACGGGGAGGACGAAGTTGTTGAGCTCGTTGTTCTTGTGGATGTCAGCAAAGAAGCTGCTGACGACCACGCGGATGCCGTAGCCGGCAATGGCCCATGCGGCGTGTTCGCGGCTGGAGCCGGAGCCGAAGTTCTTGCCGGCCACGAGGATGGTGCTGCCGCTGTAGGCGGGGTTGTTGAGCACGAAGTCGGGGTTGGGGGTGCCGTCGGCACGGTGGCGCCAGTCGAAGAAGAGGTGGTCGCCGAAGAACCGCTCGTCGCGGGTGGTGGACTTCATGAACCGCGCGGGGATAATCTGGTCGGTATCGACGTTCTCCAGCGGGAGGGGTATGCAGGTGGAGGTGAGGGTGGTGAAGGGCTGTTTCATTAAAAATGAAAAATTAGGAATTAGGAATTGGGAAATTTCGTTTGACGTTTAATGTTTAACGAGCACGTCTGGCATCCATGCGCAGCCAAATAGTAAATCGTCAAATAGTAAATATAATTAAGAACTTAGAGGAACTGCCGGGGGTCGGTGATGACGCCGGTGATGGCGGCAGCGGCAGCGGTGTAGGGGCTGGCGAGGATGGTGCGGGAGCCGGGGCCCTGGCGGCCCTCGAAATTGCGGTTGGAGGTGGAGACGGCCAGGCTGCCGGCGGGAATCTTGTCGTCGTTCATGGCCAGACAGGCGCTGCAGCCGGGCTGACGGACCTCGAAGCCCGCTTCGGCGAGAATCTTGTCGAGCCCCTCGGCACGTATCTGTCCATCGACTTTCCACGAGCCGGGGACGAGCCAGGCCGTGATGCCCGCAGCCTTGTGGCGGCCCTTGACGAGGGAGGCAAAGGCGCGGAAGTCCTCGATGCGTCCGTTGGTGCAGGCGCCGAGGAAGACGTAATCGACGGGCTTGCCGAGCAGCTTCTCACCGGGCTGGAACAGCATGTAGCCGAGCGACTTGAGGAACGATGCCTGTCCGGCGGCAGGGATGGTGCTGACGGCGGGGATGGCTTCGCTGATGCCGATGCCCATGCCGGGATTGGTGCCGTAGGTGATGCGCGGCTCGATGTCGGCGGCGTCGAAGACAAGCTCGCGGTCGAAGACGGCGTCGGCATCGCTGCGAAGCGTGCGCCAATGGGCCACGGCCTTGTCCCACTCCTCGCCCTGAGGGGCGTATTCGCGTCCCTTCAGATAGGCAAAGGTGGTCTCGTCGGGGGCGACGAAACCGCCCCGCGCACCCATCTCGATGGAGAGGTTGCAGAGGGTGAGACGGCCCTCCATGGACATGTCGCGGACAACGGAGCCGGCATATTCGACAAAATAGCCCGTGGCGCCGGAGGTGGTGAGCTGTGCCATCAGGTAGAGGGCCACGTCCTTGGCCGTGACGCCCTTTGCGAGCGTGCCTTCGATGCGGATGCGCATGGACTTGGGCTTGCTCTGCAGGATGCACTGCGAGGCCAGCACCATCTCCACTTCGCTGGTGCCGATGCCGAAGGCCACGGCACCCATGGCGCCGTGGGTGGAGGTGTGGGAGTCGCCGCAGACAATGGTCATGCCGGGCAGCGAGAGGCCCAGCTCGGGGCCGACGACGTGGATGATGCCGTTGCGGGGGTGCAGCATGCCGAAGTGGGTGAGGCCAAACTCGGCGGCGTTGCGGGCCAGCGCATCGACTTGCGCCTTCGAGACAGGGTCGGCGATGGGCTTGTCCTGGTCGTGGGTGGGAGTGTTGTGGTCGGGCATGCAGAAAATCTGCCCGGGACGGAAGCACCGTAAGCCCCGTTCGCGAAGTCCTTCGAAGGCCTGCGGGCTGGTGACCTCGTGGCAGTAGAGACGGTCGATGTAGAGTTGCATGGGGCCGTCCTCCACCTTGCGGACAACGTGCGAATCCCAGATTTTGTCGAATAAGGTGTTCATTTATTTACTATTTGACGATTTACTATTTGACGATTTATAGTATATGGTTTCAATGCCTGAACTTGTTGATGCAGTCGATGTAGGCTTCGACGGAAGCGGCGATGATGTCGGTGTTGGCACCGAAGCCGTAGTAGAGCTGACCGTCGTACTCCACCTGCATGTGGACTTTGCCGACGTCGTCGCTGCCCTTGCTGATGGCCTGGATGGTGAACTCCTTGAGGGTCATCTGCCGGCGGATAATCTGCTTGAGGGCCTTGATGGCGGCATCGACGGGGCCGTTGCCTGAGGCGGCGGCTTCGAACTGCTCGCCCGCCACGTCAAGGCCGATGCTGGCCACGGGGCGCACGCCCACGCCGCTGGTGACCTGGAGGTACTTCAGCTTGATGTGGTGGCCTGCCGAGCGGTCGGCACCTGCCAGCATCAGGATGTCGTCGTCGCCTATCTCCTTCTTCTGGTCGGCCAGGCGGAGGAAGGCTTCATAGACCCTGTCGAGCCGCTCGTCCTCCATCTCCACACCCAGCACGTGGAGGCGGTGGCGCAGGGCGGCACGGCCGCTGCGGGCGGTGAGGACGATGCTGTTGTCGTCGATGCCCACATCCTTGGGGTCCATGATTTCGTAGGTCTGCACGTTCTTCAGCACGCCGTCCTGGTGGATGCCGCTGGAGTGGGCGAAGGCGTTGCGCCCCACGACGGCCTTGTTGGGCTGGACGGGCATGTTCATCAGGCTGCTCACCATGCGGCTGGTGGGGTAGATTTTCGTGGTGTTGATGTTTGTCTGGACGGGGATGGTGCTGTGGCACTTGATGATCATGGCTATCTCCTCGAGCGAGGTGTTGCCGGCCCGTTCGCCGATGCCGTTGATGGTGACCTCGACCTGGCGGGCACCGTTCAGCACGCCGCTGATGGTGTTGGCCGTGGCCATGCCCAGGTCGTTGTGGCAGTGGGTGGAGAGGATGGCGCGGTCGATGCCATCGACATGCTCCACGAGGTAGCGAATCTTGGCCCCATACTCGTCGGGCAGGCAGTAGCCGGTGGTGTCGGGGATGTTGACCACGGTGGCGCCCGCCTTGATGACTGCCTCGACCACACGGGCAAGGTATTCGTTGTCCGTGCGGCCCGCATCCTCGGCGTAGAACTCCACGTCCTCGACAAACTGCTTGGCATACTTCACGGCTGCTACGCCCCGCTCGATAATCTCCTCACGGTTGGAGTTGAACTTGTACTTGATGTGCATGTCGCTGGTGCCGATGCCCGTGTGGATGCGCTTGTGGCGGGCATATTGGAGCGCTTCGACGGCCACGTCGATGTCTTTCTGCACGGCACGTGTCAGGGCGCAGATGGTGGGCCAGGTGACAGCCTTCGAAATCTCGATGACGGACTGGAAGTCGCCCGGGCTGGAGATGGGAAAGCCGGCCTCGATGACATCGACGCCGAGCAGCTCGAGCTGCTTGGCAACCTGGATTTTCTCAACGGTGTTCAGCTGACAGCCAGGCACTTGCTCGCCGTCGCGAAGCGTGGTATCAAAGATGTAGAGTCTGTCGTCCATAGGATTTACTATTTTACTATTTACTATTTACTATTTAGAAGCTGCAAAGGTACGTTTTTTCTCTCATTTCTCAAGAAAATCAGCGGAGAAATAGCTCTGGGGCAACGGACGGGCGTTGTAGCTCGAGGCCATGCTCTCGCCATAGGCTCCTGCCGTGCGGAAGGCGATGAAGTCACCTCGGCGGCACTCGGGGAGGTCGAAGGCCTTGGTGAAGACGTCGGAACTCTCGCAGACGGGGCCCACGACGTCGTAGGTGACGGCGGGGCGCGACCCGTCGGCAGAGAGATTCTGCGGCAGATGGAAGGCGTGGTAGAGGGCCGGGCGGATGAGCTCGGTCATGGAGCCATCGACGATGGCGAAGCGCTTTGCCGTTCCCTCCTTGACGTAGAGCAGGCGGGTGACGAGACTGCCGCAAGGAGCCACGATGCTGCGCCCAAGCTCGAAGTGCACCGTCTGGCCCGGCCGGGTGGAGAGGTGGCGGCGGAAGACGTCGAAATAGGCTTCGAAGTCTGCCATGGGGGAGGTGTCGGGATGTTCGTAATCGACTCCCAGGCCACCACCCACATTGATGTCGCCCACGGGGAGGCCGTGGCGGTCGAGTTCGTCCATAAGGGCGTTGATGCGATTGCAGAGGGCCTGGAAATCCAGCATGTCCGTTATCTGCGAGCCGATGTGGAAGTGGAGCCCCTTGTAGGAGACGTTCGGGAGACGGAGCGTCTCACGCAGGACATCCTCGAGCTGTTCGAGGCTGATGCCGAACTTGTTTTCAGCCAAGCCGGTGGTGATGTTGGCATGGGTGTGTGCGCCGATGTCGGGATTGACGCGGAGGGCAACGGGGGCCTGCACTCCCTTGGTGCGGGCAAGGTCGTGGATGACATGCAGCTCGGCGGCAGACTCCACATTGAAACAGCCGATGCCGGCATCCAGGGCAGCGTTGATTTCCCAATCGCTCTTGCCCACGCCGGCATAGACCACCTTCCCGGGGGCAAAGCCGTGGGCGATGGCTGTCTGCACCTCGCCGCCGCTGACGCAGTCGGCACCGAAACCCTGTGCGCTAATCATGCGGAGCAGCACAGGGTTGGCATTCGCCTTCACGGCGTAGTGCATGCGGTAGCCCTCGTGGCGTGCCAGCTGGGACGATACCACGTCGAGCGTCTGCTTCAGCAGGACCGTGTCGTAGTAATAGAACGGCGTACGCAGCGACTGGAATTGTTCGATGGGAAAGTTCATCTTCATAAAAGAGCAGATTATTCCGGTGGCAGAGGAGCGATTGTTCAGAACAGGCACGCCGACAGGGCACGAAGGGCACGTGGCTTATCCTCCTCGCGGACGAGGAAGGAGATGTTGTAGTTGCTGCCGCCATAGGAAACCATGCGGACGGGAATGTCGTGCATGGCCTGCATGGCGCGTGTCTCGAACCCGACATTCTCCCAGTCCATGTCGCCCACCACGCAGATGATGCACATGTCGAGGTCAACGCTGACGGTGCCATATTTCTTCAGGTCGTGGACTATCTCGCCCAGATGGCGCGTGTCGTCGATGGACATGGAGACGCCCACCTCGGAGGTGCAAATCATGTCGATGCTGGTGTGCCAGCTCTCGAAAATCTCGAACACCTTGCGCAGAAAACCGTGGGCGAGCAGCATGCGGCTGGACTTGATGCGGATGGCCGTGATGTTGTCCTTGGCTGCCACGGCTTTGATGGTGCCCGTGTCGCGGTGGTTGTCGATGAGGGTGCCGGGCGCCTGGGGGTTCATGGTGTTGAGCAGACGGACGGGAATGTTGGCATACTTGGCCGGCTGGATGCAGGTAGGGTGGAGAATCTTGGCGCCGAAGTAAGCCAGCTCGGCTGCCTCGTCGAAGTGGAGGTGGCGTACGGCGGCGGTGCCGTCAACCATGCGCGGGTCGTTGTTGTGCATGCCGTCGATGTCCGTCCAGATTTGTATCTCCTCGGCATCCAGTGCGGCGCCGACGAGCGATGCCGTGTAGTCCGAGCCTCCCCGCTGCAGATTGTCCACCTCGCCATAGGCATTGCGGCAGATGAAGCCCTGCGTAATATAAAGAGGTGCATCGGCGGCAGCCTGCAGCCGCTGGTTCAGCTTCTCCCTGATGAAGGCCAGGTCGGGCTCGCCATTGCCCTCCAGACGCATGAAGTCAAGAGCCGGGAGCAGGGCTGCGGGAACGCCCTGCTCGTACAGATAGTTCGTCAGCATGTGGGTGGACATGATTTCTCCTTGTGCGAGCAGTTGCTTCTCCTCCACCGGCCCGAAGGGCTGACGGGTGAGGGCACGCAGCGAGTCGAACACCCCGTGCAGGAATTCCTCCGTCTTGCCGCGCCACTCGTCGGTGGCGAGCAGCTTCACGGTGTGACTGTCGTAGGTGGCCTCGAGGCGGTTGATGGTCTCGCAGGCACCGTCGGGGTTGCGGTTATAAAGGTAGCCGGCAATTTCCACCAGCGTGTTGGTGGTTCCGGACATGGCGGAAAGGACAACAAACGTCGGCTGGCCTGTCTGGATGAGCGTAGCGACGTGTTTCATCCGCTCAGCAGAACCGACGGAGGTGCCTCCGAATTTCATTACTTTCATAGGGCGAGTCTGGCGCTTTGGCGCAATTGATAATTGATAATTATGAATTTATTTGTTCTCGTTTAACGTTAAACCATTGAACCATTAGTCTAATTTCAGGTGATGGGTGATGCAGGGAGGAAGCTCCTCCGGATAGTGGGTTACCATGATGAGTGTCTTGTGGCGCCGTTGGCAGAAGAGGGTGACAATCTCGCGCACCCGTTGGCGGTGGTGGTCGTCGAGCCCGTGGAGCGGCTCGTCGAGAATGAGCAGCTCGGGGTCTTTGACGAAGGCGCGTGCCAGCAGGCAGAGACGCTGTTCGCCGCTGGAGAGCTGCATGAAACGTCTCTCTGCCAGATGGCCCATGCCGAAGAGCTCCATCCAGAAGATGCAGCTTTTCCGGTCGTCGTCAGAGACGCGGGCATTTAGCCCTACCGTGTCGTGCAGTCCGCTGGCCACGAGGTCGATGGCGGGGATGTTCTTCCGGTATGCCCGATGGAGCTCGGGGCTGACGTAGCCGATGTGGCGTTTGATGTCCCAGATGCTCTCTCCCGAACCCCTGCGATGGCCGAAAAGGCGTATGTCGCACGCATAGCCCTGCGGATTGTCGGCACAGACGAGGCTGAGCAGCGTGCTCTTGCCCGAGCCGTTGGCACCGGTCAGCGCCCAGTGCTCGCCCTCACGGACAGTCCAGCAGATGTCCCTCAGGATGTCCCGTCCGCCGTAGCGGATGCTGACATGGCTCAGGTGTAGCACCTCGCCGCCTGTCTGCGGATAGAACGGCGTCAGGCTGAGGTCTTTCTCGGGCAGGGAAAGCAGCCGACGACGTTCGTCTGCTGTCAGGATGGGCTGTGGAAGGGGATGGATGCCTTGGACATACGCTTCGCGGCTGAGGGCGGGCAGCACATGCCCCTCTTCGACGGGTATGACGCGTGTGATGAACGGCGGGATGAGGCTTGCACTTGGCAGGACAATCACCAGCGTCAGGTGCCAGCGTGCGCCGACGGCTTGCAGCACCTCTGTCAGCATGGTGCGGGCCGACGCGTCGAGTCCGATGAACGGGTTGTCGATGATGAGCATCTCAGGACGGCTGAGCAACACCCGTGCCAGCTGGCATTTGCGCAGCTCACCGGACGAGAGGGTGACGATGTTCCTGTCGAGCAGCGGCTCCAGTCCGAACAAACGCCCCACTTCCTCCTGCCAGCCATCCACTGTGGGAGATGATTCTGTGGAACAGGCATTGAGGAGATACCGGCGCACCGTGGGCATGTCGTCGCTTATCTCCATCTGGTTCCAACGCAGTTGCAGAAAGTAGCTGCTGTCGGCCACGCCGTAGGCATCGCAGAAGCTGATGTAGCGTATGGCGTCGCCGGAGAATACACCCCCTGCATGGGAGAAGCGGTAGCAGATGGCATCGCCCTTCAGCCGGTAGTGTCCGGTGATGATTTCCACCACACGTGTCTTCCCGCTGCCATTGGGTCCCACAATGGCCACCTGCTCACCTTCCCGGATGGAAAGGCTGACAGGTGACGCCATGGCAAATTGCGGGTTGGCGGTTACCCCTTCGTTTATTTCAAGGGCGGGCCGGTTCAATTGTTTTCGGGACGGAGTTTGCGTACGGTGACGGCGGTCTGCCACATCTCGCTCTCGCGCAGCTGGCGCAGCTCATCCTCCAGCTTCTCGCGGTAGTCGGGCTTGCTGTTGCTGTCGATGGAAATCTGTGCCTCGTTGCCACACTTCACGCTGGCATAGAGCTGCTGCATGACGGGCTTGATGGCATCGTGGAACGGCCCCATCCAGTCGAGGGCACCGCGCTGTGCCGTGGTGGAACAGTTGGCGTACATCCAGTCCATGCCCTTGGCGGCAAACAGCGGCATGAGCGACTGCGTCAGTTCCTCCACCGTTTCGTTGAAAGCCTCGGAGGGTGTGTGTCCGTTCTCGCGCAGCACCTCATACTGTGCCAGCAGCAGGCCCTGTATGGCACCCATCAGCGAACCGCGCTCACCCGTCAGGTCGCTGGTGGCCTCGCGCTGGAAGGTGGTTTCGAACAGATAGCCCGACCCGATGCCGATGCCGAGGGCGATGGTCTTGTCAAACGCCTTGCCCGTGTAGTCCTGATAGACGGCGTAGCTGCTGTTGATGCCGCGTCCTTCAAGGAACAGGGCACGAAGCGATGTGCCCGAGCCCTTCGGGGCTACCATGATGACGTCGATGTCCTTTGGGGGCACGCAGCCTGTGCGGTCGCTCCAGGTGATGGCGAAGCCGTGACTGAAGTAGAGCGTCTTGCCCGTGGTGAGGTAGGGCTTGATGGTGGGCCATACGGCCATGACGGCAGCGTCGGAGAGCAGGCACATGACGATGGTGCCGCGCCGGGCTGCCTCCTCGATGCTGAACAGTGTCTCGCCCGGCACCCAGCCGTCGGCGATGGCCTTGTCGTACGTCTTGCCCTGGCGCTGGCCGACGATGACGTTGAAGCCATTGTCGCGCAGGTTGAGGGACTGGCCGGGGCCTTGCACACCATAGCCGAGGACGGCGATGGTTTCATTCTTCAGTTCTTCACGGGCTTTCGCAAGCGAAAACTCTTCGCGTGTCACGACGTTCTCAACGACGCCGCCAAAATTCATTTTTGCCATTTTTTTATGGGTTTAGAGGTTTATGGGTTTATTCATTTAGGGTTTTCAGGAAGTCCGTCAGGTGTTCCTCGCTGCTGCGGGTGACGGCAATGCGCCCCGAGTTGACATACTGCAGCAGGCAGTCGAAGGCCGTCAGGTCGCGTCGCAGCTGCTCGGTCTCGGCCGTACGGCCTGCCTTTTCCACTACGGTATAGACAGGGTTCGTCTCGATGATGGGGGCATCGTTGCGGCGGATAATCTCACATATTTCGGGGTTGGCCATGAGCAGGGGAGTGGAGAGCTTGTACAGGGCAATTTCCTGCATGAAAATCTCGCTGTCCAGATAGTACTGGGCTTGCAGCACGTCTATCTTCTTGGCAATCTGCAGGGTCACTTTGGCAATGGTGTCCTCGTCGGCCCACGCCGTGATGGTGTAGCGGTGTATGCCCTCGATGGACGAGGCCGACACGTTGAGGCTCTCGATGTTGATTTGCCGGCGTGTGAAGACGGCCGTAATCTGATTCAGCAGACCGGCCATGTGTTCGGAGTGAACAATCAGTGTATAAAGTTTCTTTTCCATGTTTCAGCAGGTGTGGCTGGGTCGGTAAAAGGGAGCATCTGGTCAACATCTGCTCCCGGGGGTGTCATGGGCATGACGTTCTCTTCCTCCTCGACGGCCGCTTGCAGCAGGAAGGCGCCGGGAGTGCGGAGCATCTCGCGGACGGCGTCGTCGAGGTAGCCCCGCTCGCTGACGGTACGCGAGGGGATGCCGTAGGCCGAGGCAATCATCCCGTAGTCGGGATTCATCATCGGCGTGCACGAGTAGCGGTGGTGGAAGAACAGCTCCTGCCACTGGCGGACGTTGCCCAGATAGTTGTTGTTGAGCAGGACTATTTTCACCGGTGCACCGCTCTCCATGATGGTGCCCAGTTCCTGCAGGCTCATTTGTATGCCACCGTCGCCCACGAAGAGGCAGACGATGCGCTCGGGAGCGCCGAAGGTAGCACCGATGGCGGCGGGCAGGCCGAAGCCCATGGTGCCCAGGCCGCCCGAGGTGATGATGCTGCGTGGACGGGCGTAGCGGAAATAGCGGGCAGACATCATCTGGTTCTGCCCCACGTCGGTGACGAGGATGGCGGCGTCGCCAGCCAGCTCGCTGACGCGGCGTGCCACCTCGCCCATCTTCAGCGGTCCTTCGGCGGGATGGATGGCGGGGATGACCACACGCTCGTCCTCCATCTGGTGATAGAGGCCGAAGCTCTCCACCCACTCCCTGTGCTCGGCCGGGCGGACAGCCTCCGTGAGGCGTGCCAGCGTCACCTTGCAGTCGCCGGTGACGGCCACATCCACGGGCACGTTCTTGCCTATCTCCGAGGGGTCGATGTCGAGGTGGATGACCTTGGCCTGACGGGCGTAGGACGCGAGACGCCCCGTGACGCGGTCATCGAAACGCATGCCGACGGCTATCAGCACGTCACATTCGTTGGTCTTCACGTTGGGCGCCAGGTTGCCGTGCATACCCAGCATGCCCTGCCGGAGCGGATGGCCCGAAGGGAGGGTGGAGAGGCCGAGCAGCGTGCACCCTACGGGGATGCCCGTCTTCTCGACAAACTGCAGCAGCTCCTCCTGCGCTCCGGCAAGCTCGATGCCCTGTCCGGCAAGGAGCAGGGGACGCTGTGCACCGTCGATGAGGGCGGCGGCACGGCGGATGGCCTCGTCGGAGTGTTCGGGCACAGGGATGAAGCCGCGCTGTATGGGCAGCTGTGCAGGCTCGAAATCGACCATCGCCGTCTGGGCGTTCTTGGCGAAGTCCAGCACCACGGGGCCGGGACGTCCGCTGCCCGCAATGTAGAAGGCACGGGCTACAGCCCAGGCGATGTCCTCGGCGCGGCGTATCTGGTAGCTCCACTTGCAGATGGGCTGGGTGATGCAGACGAAGTCAACCTCCTGGAAGGCGTCCGTACCGAGGGCGGTGGCACCCACCTGGCCGGAGATGACGACGATGGGCGTTGAGTCCAGCATGGCATCGCTGATGCCGGTGATGGTGTTGGTGGCACCCGGTCCGCTGGTGACGAGGCAGACGCCCACCCGTCCGCTGCTGCGGGCATAGCCCTGTGCGGCATGGGCGGCTCCCTGTTCATGACGGACGAGAATCTGGCGGAAATCGTCCCGATGGTCGTACAGCGCGTCGAAGACGGGCATGATGCCACCTCCGGGATAGCCGAAGATGGTGGTTACCCCTTCGTGGATGAGGGCCTGCATGAGCGCCTCTGCGCCGGTTATCCTGTTTTTCATACGTTAATATAATGTTTAACGTTTAATGGCTTAACGTTTAATGTTAAACGAAAATATTTAATTCTTAATTCTTAATTCTCAATCATCCTCACAGCCCCCTTGTCGGCCGAGCTGACCAAGCTGGCGTATGCGCGGAGCGATGCCGGCACGCGGCGGTTGCGGGTGAGGGGACGCATGGGGCGTGCCGCCAGTTCCCCGTCCGTGAGGCGGACGCTGATGGTGCGGGCCGGGATGTCGATGTCGATGATGTCGCCATCCACTATCTTGCCGATGGCTCCGCCGGCAGCAGCTTCGGGCGAGACGTGTCCGATGCTGAGTCCGCTGGTGCCCCCGCTGAAGCGTCCGTCGGTGATGAGGGCGCAGGCTTTGCCGAGGTGGCGCGACTTGAGGTAGCTCGTGGGGTAGAGCATCTCCTGCATGCCGGGCCCGCCCTTGGGGCCTTCGTAGGTGATGACGACGACGTCGCCTGCCTTCACCTCGCCGCCGAGGATGCCATCGACGGCCGCCTCCTGCGAGTCATAGACGCGTGCCGGGCCGCTGAAACGCCAGATGCTTTCATCGACACCGGCGGTCTTGACGACGCAGCCATCGGCGGCGATGTTGCCTTTCAGTACGGCCAGTCCGCCGTCCTGGGTGTAGGCATGAGCGAGGTCGCGGATGCACCCTGTGGCGCGGTCGGTGTCGAGGGTGGGGTAGTAGGTCTCCTGCGAGGCCATGACACCCGAGAAGCGCCCGGCCGGGGCACAGTGGTAGATGGCCTGGGGGGCACCGTCCTGGCCGTTGCAAATGCTGTACTTTTCGATATCTTCGGCCAATGTGCTGCCGTTTACGCGGATGGCCTTGCCATCGACAAGACTGCCTCTGTACAGTTCGCACATGACGCCAAGGACACCTCCTGCCCGGCCTACGTCCTGCACGTGGTAGCGGCTGGTGCTGGGTGCCACCTTGCAGATGCAGGGCACGCGGCGCGAGAGGGCATCGATGTCGTCCATGGTGAAGGGCACGCCGGCCTCGTGGGCCACGGCCAGCAGATGGAGTATGGTGTTGGTGCTGCCGCCCATGGCGATGTCGAGGGCCATGGCGTTCAAGAAGGCGCTGCGTGTGGCGATGCTGCGGGGCAGCACGCTCTCGTCGCCGTCGCGGTAGTAGCGGAAGGCGTTTTTCACGATGAGGTGTGCGGCATCGATGAAGAGCTGCCGGCGGCGGACATGGGTGGCGACGATGGTGCCGTTGCCCGGCAGCGAGAGGCCAAGCGCTTCGGTGAGGCAGTTCATGCTGTTGGCGGTGAACATGCCTGAGCAGCAGCCGCAGCCCGGGCAGGAGTGCAGCTCGATGCGGCGTGCCGTGGCGTCGTCAACGCTGTCGTCGGCACTGATGACCATGGCATCGATGAGGTCGAGCTTGTGGTCGCTCTGGCCGTCGTCGCCTGCTTCCATGGGCCCGCCGGAGACAAAGACGGTGGGGATGTTGAGCCGCATGGCGGCCATCAGCATGCCCGGGGTAATCTTGTCGCAGTTGCTGATGCAGACGAGGGCGTCGGCCTTGTGGGCCTCAACCATATACTCCACGCTGTCGGCGATGATGTCGCGCGAGGGCAGGGAGTAGAGCATGCCGTCGTGGCCCATGGCGATGCCGTCGTCAACGGCAATGGTGTTGAACTCAGCCGCATAGCAGCCCAGGCGCTCTATCTCGGCTTTCACTGTCTGGCCTATTTCGTGCAGATGGGTGTGGCCGGGCACGAACTGGGTGAATGAGTTGGCGATGGCGATGACGGGACGTCCCATCATTTCGGGCTTCATGCCGTTGGCAATCCACAGGGCACGAGCGCCTGCCATGCGCCTGCCCTGTGTAGTTGTGTCGCTTCTGAGTTTCATCTCAATCGTAAATCGTCAAATCGTAAATAAAATAGTAAATCGTAAATCGTCAAATCGTAAATAAAGTTCAATCTTCCAGCATCGTTATCCATCCGTATTTGTCCTCGGCTTCGCCATACTGTATGGCGGTGATGGCGTCGTAGAGGCGGCGGCTCCAGGGGCCGGGCTGTCCGTCGGCGGAGAAGACGTAGGACTTGCCCGTCTCGATGTCGTCGATGCGCTGGATGGGCGAGATGACGGCTGCCGTGCCGCAGGCGCCGGCCTCTTCGAAGGTTTCCAGCTCTTCAAGGGGGATGCGGCGCTTCTCTACCTTCATGCCGAGGTCGCGTGCCACGTGCTGCAGGCTGTCGTTGGTGACGGAGGGCAGGATGGACGTGGAGGCGGGGGTGATGTAGGTGTCGTTCTTCACGCCGAAGAAGTTGGCGGCGCCGGCTTCGTCGATGTATCTCTTCTCCTTCGAGTCGAGGTAGAACTCGCAGCTGTAGCCGAGGTCGTGGGCCATCTTGTTGGCGCGCAGGCTGGCGGCGTAGTTGCCGCCCACCTTGTAGGCACCCATGCCGAGCGGCGCCGTGCGGTCGTACTGGCGTATGATGGCATAGGGCGTGGCGGCGAAGCCTCCCTTGAAATAGGGGCCTACGGGCGAGACGAATATGACGAACAGATACTCCTCCGACGGGTGTACACCGAGCTGGGGGCCTACGCCGATGAGCAGCGGACGGACGTAGAGGACGGCTCCGCTGCCGTAGGGCGGCACGAAGCGTTCGTTCAGCCTGACGACCTTCTTGACCATCTCCACGAAGAGCCCGGTGGGGACATGGGGCATGAGCGTGGCGTCGCTCGTGGCCTGCATGCGCTCGGCATTGGCCTCTGCACGGAAGATGCGGATGCGTCCGTCCTTGCCGGTGAAGGCTTTCAGCCCCTCGAACGCCTCCTGTCCATAGTGCAGGCAGGTGGCAGCCATGTGGATGGAGATGTTCTCGTCGGAACTGATTTCGATGTCGCCCCACTTGCCATTACGGTAGTAACAGCGGACGTTGTAGTCCGTCTTGATGTAGCCGAAGCCGATGTTCGACCAATTCAGGTTTGCTTTCTCCATATTCTTCTATGATGTTTGATGTGAAATGTCTTTTCCTTAACTCTTGACTCTTGTCTTTTACTTAATAAGCCCTTCCAGGATGTTCAGCATCTTCATGGTGGCTTTGATGGCGGCCTCGGTCTGGTCGCCGTCGAGGCCGCGGGTCTTGAACTCGTGTCCCTCGTACTCCCAACTGATGATGGTCTGCACGAAGGCGTCGGTGCGTCCGCCGGGGGGGATGGAGACGGCGTAGTTGGTCAGCATGGGGAATTTTCGCCCGAGCGTCACCTTGTATATCTTGCGCAGCGCGCGCACGAAGGCATCGTACTGTCCGTCGCCGCTGGCATTCTCCTCGAAGACCTGTCCGTTCACGTTGAGCTTGAGGGCACAGGTGGGTTTCAGTCCCTTCGAGAGGGCGACGTTGTAGCCGATGAGGGTGACGCGGTCGGCATCGACATCGTGCTTCAGCACGTCGGAGATGATGTAGGGCAGGTCTTCCTGCGTCACCACCTCCTTCTTGTCGCCCAGTTCGATGATGCGGTCCGTGACCTTGCGCATGGCCTCCTCGCCCAGCACGAGGCCCAGCTCGTCGAGGTTCTTGCGTATGTTTGCCTTGCCGCTGGTCTTGCCGAGGGCATACTCGCGCTTGCGCCCGAAGCGTTCGGGCAGCAGGTCGTTGCAGTAGAGGCCCATCTTGTTGTCGCCGTCGGCGTGCACGCCGGCCACCTGTGTGAAGACGTTCTCGCCAACGATGGGGCGGTTGGCCGGGATGGCGATGCCGCTGAAGGACTCCACGATGCGCCCCACGCTGCCCAGCCGCTCCTCGCGGATGGAGGTGGAGACGTGCAGCTGGTCCTTCAGCATGGCCTGCACGCTGGCCAGCGGGGCGTTGCCGGCCCGTTCGCCCAGGCCGTTCACGCAGGTGTGGATGCCGCTGACGCCGGCCTCGACGGCGGCGAAGACGTTGGCCACCGCCAGGTCGTAGTCGTTGTGGGCGTGGAAGTCGAAATGCAGGTCGGGGAAGCGGCCCACCATGTCGCGGACGAAGGTGGCGGTCTGCGTGGGGTTGAGGATGCCCAGCGTGTCGGGCAGCATGAAGCGCTCGATTTCCTCGCCTTGCAGGGCGCTGACGAGGTCAGAGACATAGCCGGGGCTGTCCTTCATGCCACCCGACCAATCCTCGAGGTAGAGGTTGACGGTGAAGCCCCTGCTGCGGGCATAGCGCACGGTGTCGATGATGTCGGCCGTGTGCTCGGCGGGTGTCTTGCGCAGCTGCCCCGTGCAGTGGCGCAGCGAGCCCTTGGCCAGCAGGTTGACGACATGTCCGCCACAGGCGGCAATCCAGTCCACGCTGCGTGTGCCGTCCACGAAGCCCAGCACCTCGATGCGGCTGGCCAGCCCCGCACCCTTCGCCCAGGCGCAGATGCCGCTGACGCTCTCCTGCTCGCCTTCGCTGACGCGGGCTGAACCCACCTCAACGCGATTCACCCGCAGCTCTTCCAGCAGCAGGCGGGCGATGGACAGTTTCTCGTGCGGGAGGAACGACACGCCCGGCGTCTGTTCGCCGTCGCGGAGCGTCGTGTCCATGATTTCCATCCTATCTTTTACCTCATTCATACCTTTTTACTCTTTCTGCCTTTACCTAACAAGGCTCTTCCCTTTTGTGAGAAAAGCCTTGTCTATGTTGTTGCAATGCGTCTCACCCTCGGGTCATTTTTGCTTGACCAGAATAATCGCCAGCAGGCTAAGGATGACGCTCGTTGCTTTCATTTTCTTCAATTTCGGCGCAAAATTACGTCTTTTTTTGGTTATGGCAAAGCAAAACGGACTTTTTTTTAAGAATAAGTTGGAAAAAAAGCTATAGTTGTTGGAAAGCTTCTATGCGTCCGGCGGGGGGGCGACGGATATTCGGGGGTAAAAAATCGCGGTTTTGCGGTTTCCGGTGCCAAAAAACGGGGGGGCAACGGTGGTTTACGCGCCGGAAAAAGTGTTTTTGGGGGCTGCCAAAGGGGGCCTGAAATCCGTCGGGTAGGGCGTTTTTTACGTTGCGCGGGGTGTTTTTTTACGCTGGGCGGGGCATTTTTCATGTTTGACGGAGCGTTTTTCATGTTGGGCGGGGCAGATGGGGTGGCGAAACACTCAGCGACGAATTAACAATTAAAAGGGGGCTCTGGCGTGTGGAAAGGGGGCTCTGGCGTACGGGAGGGCCTTTTCCGCGTGCGGAAAGGGGGCACTGGAAAGGGAAGGGGAGAGCTTGGAAAAGGTGGCCATGGCGTGGAGGAGAATAGTAGAATAGTACGATAGTACGATAGTATGATGGCGTTTGCTCGCGCACGCGAGTATAGACGTGGAAAAGTTATTAGATATCTATTTAAATTATATATTCTATATTATTTAAACGCGCGTGAGCAAGTGAAGAATGCTATCGTACTATCGTACTATTCTACTATTCTACTATCCTACTATCCTGCTCTGCTTTTATTCTGCCGGACGTCATGAGCGGCTTTCGAAAAAAAAATTGAAATTCCGAAAAAAATTGGAAAAACATTTTGTGGATTGAATTCTTTGCCGTAACTTTGCGTCAGAAAGAATAACATATTAACGAAACACAGCCATGTTACACAGCTTCACCCGAAATTACAACGATTTATCGACCGATGCCGGCTTCCAGTATGAGTTCTTCTGCGATTGCTGCGGAAACGGCTTCAAGAGCACCTTCAGGGAGTCTTCGACCTACAACAACCGCAAGCGTGCCGAGGGCATCGGCCGTGGTGCCAACTTGCTCAACAACCTGTTCGGCGGCAAGCTGAGCGGACTGAGCCATGCCATCGAGAACGGCGCCAACATGCTGCGCGACCGCATGGAGGACCGCAGCCCCCAGTGGCGCAAGGAGCAGGAGGAGTCCTTCGACGAGGCGCAGGAGGAGATTCGCCCACAGTTCACCAAGTGCCCCTCGTGCAACAGCTGGGTGTGCGCCGACTGCTGGAACGAGGAGGAGGGCCTCTGCACCAACTGTGCTCCGCGCGAGAGCTCGTATGTGGCCAAGGCACGTAGCCAGGCCATGCGCCGCAACATCGACGAGATGGCGGAGTCGGCCACCGTCTGGCACGGCAAGATTGAAGAGCGCACCACCCTCTGCCCCCATTGCGGCAAACCCGCCGGACAGGGCAAGTTCTGCAACAACTGCGGCAAGCCCCTCAGCCTGCTCAAATGTCCCAACTGCGGAGCTATGGTGCAGCAGGGCACGAAGTTCTGCAGCGAGTGCGGCCATCCCGTGGGCGGCAAGGCCGTCTGCCCCAAGTGCGGCCACGAGAACGAGGCCGGCACCAAGTTCTGCGGCGAATGTGGCACCAAACTGTAGAAGATGAAAGACGCAGGGACTTACACGTGCCGTCTGACTGACGGGGGGCTGTCGGCAGCTGCAACCATTGCCATCGGCCGCGAATCGCTGGCGATGTCCACGCCGCAGGGGCGGAGGAGCCTCGACTTTGCCGACTTGCAGGATTTCCGCCTGCTCGACTACCACCTCGTTCTGGCTACCTCTCACGGCGAACTTGAGCTCTCGGAGCTGGGCTACGATACGGAGTCGTTTTTCGAAAACCTCTGGAACGCCTACATGCAGCGGAGCAAGGAGGCTCTGTTTGCCGAGGGTACGCCCCTCTACACGGGCGAGGGCGACTACACCTTCACCGAGCAGGGCGCCGCACAGCACGGCATCGCCAAAATCGAACTGCTTGACGATGCCCTCATTCTCTGTCCCCACGACCACCTGGCCCGCCGCATCCCGCTCTGCTTCGCAGGCGAGCCCGTAGAGGAGAACTTCGGCATCACGCTCACCCTCGACACGGCCGACACATACCGCTTCAGCCGCATAGGCCGCGACACCAGCGCCGTGTTCGAGAAGATGAGCAAGGCACGGGAGACGGTTTCCCGCAGGTGGCGGCTGGCCCACCAGGAGCTCGACAGCCATCTCGACGAGCGGCTGGGCGAACGGCTTCACAACTATCGCCACATCCGCGACTGCGGCTGCACCATGATTAGCGGGCTCTACCGCCTCGACGGCGACGGCTTCTGGTTCGCCGGACTGGGAGAGGGACGTGCCGCCGTCGAGCTCGTCACGCCCGAGCAGACAGCCACCTACCTCTATGCCTACGCTGACGGCGACCGTGCCTTCGAACATTCCCTTCGCCACGCCATGGAGAGCGTGGGGCTGCATCGCGAGGTTATCTTTGCCGACCTCTCCGACAAGCCCCTCTATCAGATGACCGTGGACCGCAGCTACCACCTCCGCTTCCTCCGCGACCACAATGTGAAGCGCGTCATCCACAACGCAGCCTGGGACAAGAACCTCGCTGACTTCTTCTGACGGCCTGTTGTATTGTTGACCTGATGGTATGATGAAAAGGATGTTGCTGCTACTGATGCTGCTGCTGATGACCGTCGGAGGATGGGCACAGCGGATGGTGGTGAGCGGTACGGTGGTGGACGCCGATACCCGCGAGCCGGTCGGCGGCGCCAGCGTGTCAATGGGCTCCCTGGCCGTCGTCACCAACGACGACGGGTTCTTCACGCTGAAGAGCAGCACGGCGGGTGACGAGCTGGTGGTATCGCACCTGGGCTACGTCTCGCAGCGCATCGTCCTTGCCGAACAGCCCGACGGCCCGCTGCTGGTGGCGCTGAAGACGGCGGCGATACAGCTGCAGGAAGTGCTGGTGACGGGTGGCGATGCACGCCAGCTGGTGCTTGCCGCCATCGAACACATCCCCCAGAACTACAGCGCAGTGCCCGAGCTCTACCACTGCTTCTATCGGGAGAAGGTGATGAAGCGGCAAAACTACATCTGCGTGGCCGAGGGCGTGGTGGATGTGTACAAGACCGCCTACCGCCGCAGCATCGTCCACGACCGTACCGCCATCCGCAAGGGACGGCGGCTGATGAGCCAGAAAGCCAGCGACACGCTGGGCGTGAAGGTGCAGGGCGGGCCCAACTATGCCGTGCTGCTGGACGTGGTGAAGAACGACGAGTTCCTGCTGGAGGCCGGCGAACTCGACCTCTATGAACTGAAGATGGAGCTGCCGACGATGCTGCGGGGCCGCCCGCAGTACGTTGTCAGCCTCGCCCCTCGCCTGACGGCGGACTATGCCCTCTACTACGGCAAGCTGTATATCGACCAGGAGACGCTGGCCTTTACGCGCGCCGAGCTGGAGCTCGACATGCGCGACATCGTCAAGGCCACACGGGCGCTGCTCGTGAAGAAACCCCTGGGACTGCGCTTCAGGCCCAAGGAGATGTCGCTCGTCATCGACTACCGTACGGGCACCGACGGCGTGACGCGGCTGAGCTATCTCCGCACCACCATGCGCTTCAACTGCGACTGGCGCCGGCGTCTGTTCGCCACTTCGTTTGCCGCCTTCTGCGAGATGGCCGTGACGAGCACCTCGGGAGAGGACGTGCAACCCATCCGGGGACGCGCCTCCTTCGACCAGCGCGACGCCTTCTTCGACAGGGTGGACTACTTTCGCGACCCCGCTTTCTGGGAGGACTACAATATCATTGAACCCACCGAGTCGCTCGACAAAGCCGTCAGCCGCCTGCTGAAGAGGAGATTTTTTTAGACTATCAGACTTCAGACTATCAGACTATCAGATGAATGTCTTGCCGATGATTCAGAAGTAACACTATTATCTGAAGTCTGCCAGTCTGAAGTCTGTCAGTCTAAAGATGTCTGAAGTCTTATAAATCGATGAGATACGCCAGCCGCACGGAGATGGTGTTGTTGGCGGAACGGCCGAAGGGGTCGGCCTTGCTGTTGCCATAGATGTCGGAGAGGCCGAAGAAGTAGCGTCCCTCGAGGGTGAAATGGCCGATGGCGGTGAGGAGTTCGACGCCGAGTCCGCCGGCGATGCCGTACTCGAAGGGGCGTTCGACATCCTTGCCGTATTGGGCTGTGACGTGGTTGGGGCGTGCTGACACGTCCCACGGATGCTCGGCGGTGTAGCCGTAGTGTTCGGTTCCCGCGAGATACCACCCGATGGCGGGGCCGGCGTTGAGGAAAAACTGTGCGCCGCGGTGCTCGCGCCCGAAGCTGAGGTGGGCGAGGAAGGGCACCTCCACATAGGTGGTGGTGCGGGCGTAGGTGTTGTCGGAGCCGTCGTCGATGAGTTCGCGCCAGCCGCGCTGGGTGTAGTTGACCTCAAGCTGGGCAGCACAGAGCATGCTGAAGTATTTCTCGGAGGTGTAGCGGACGACGATGCCGCCGCAGGCGCCTGGCTGGATGGTCTGCTTGACGCGCGGACTGAAATCGACGAAGCTCAGGTCGGCACCGCCGCTCAGGCCAAAGCACAGGTCGTGGCGCATACCTCCCACCTGGGCACTTAATAATGAAGAATGAAAAATGAAGAATGAAAAAAAGACAGCTTTGCGAAGGAGAGCTTGCATACGGGACATTTTATTCTTCATTTTTAATTCTTTATTCTTCATTTGTTGGAACGTCATCGTTCCAACATGCTACCATGCAAAATCGACCTTGAACGTTTGTCCGTCGGCACGCATGTGGACGACATAGACGGAGGTGTTGACGTAGCCGCCCTCGGGGCTGACGCGGCGGAAGTTAAAGCCCGTCTGTATGGTGGAGCAGCGGTAGGTGGTCATGCCCGCGAAGACGGTCTCCACGGGTGCCGGGCCGCGATGGGCCATGCCGCCCAGGAACCAATAGCCGATGTCGAACCCCAGCAGGCCGAAGCGCGGGAAGCGTGCGGCAATCTCGCGGCCGTACATGTGGCGGAAGCGACGGCCGAGGCTGACGGCATCGGGGCGTGAGGAGTCGGTGTAGAATGCCGTATGATACCAGGTGTCGAGCTCATAGAACTCGCCCGCATGGGCGGTAGAGTAGGTCTGGTACTGCGGGTAGCCGTAGAGGTGTGTGTCGGCCACGCTGGCGGTGTCGCGCATGATAAGCTGGAAGACGGGCAGCATGGTGCTGAGCGAGGCGTTGTCGGAACTGGTCATCATGAGGATGTTGTCGGCCTCGGTGTCGCGGCTGCACGCGTCGATGAAGCGGCGGACGTTGGAGGTGGTGTCGGCCGGGAAGACCGTGTAGGGCATGCCGCGCCCGTCGAGCTCGCGCTGCAGATGGGTGCAGAAGGCGTTGGTGACATCCTTCGTCTGGAAGAAGAGGACGTTGGGCTTGGGGAAGAGCTCGAAGAAGTGGTTGATGCCCTCCTCCTCGATGGTGCTCTGGTCGGCATTGACCTGCCAGATGAAGGGGTTGCGCCGGATGAGGTTGCCCAGGTTGCGCGAGAAGGGGAGCACGAGGGGAATGCCGCGCGAGCGGGCAAAGTCGGCAGCCTCGTTCACATGCTGCGTGTGCATGGGGCCGAAGATGATGTCAACGTCCGCCATCTCTTCGCTGCTGAGGATGGGACGGATGGAGCGGGTGGCTTCGCCCGAGTCGAAGACGTGCAGCTCGATGGAGACGCCGCTGGTGCGCAGGCTGTCGATGGCAAGGAGGAAGCCCTCGTAGAATTCCACCATCTTGGCCTGGTCGGCCGTGGGGGTGCTGGTGGTCTCGTTGAGCATAAACGGCAGGATGAGCGCCACGCGGATCATGCCGTCGTTGTGGACGTCGGGGGCATTCTCGAAGGTGTCGTCGATGGGCACGATGTCATCTGTCAGATCGACGCCGTCGTCGGACGCGGAGTCAAGGTCGATTTTATACGGTATGCAGAGCACCTGCCCGCGCTTTATTTTGTTGTTGGCGATGGAGGGGTTGGCAGCGAGCAGCATGGCCTCGGTGATGCCGTAGGCATGGGTGATGCTATAGACAGTTTCGCCCTTCTTCACCACGTGCTGGTACTCGCACATCGAATCGCCGCTGATGGTCGGCTGCGGGGAGGGGGATGGGGTGTCCGTCCCGTTCGGGGTGGTGGTTTTCTTCTTGCCGAACAGGCGGCTCCATAGGTTGTCGCCGTCGGACTTCTCCGCCCGGCTGCCATAAGCGCCCTTGATTTTATAGCCGCTCTTTTTGGCGGTTGGCTCGTTCTGGTTGGCGGCTGTGGGGGGCGTCCTGTCATCGGCATTGCCGTTTGTCTGAACGTCCGTCTGAACTTCTGCCCGCTTCTTGTCGGGTATCAGCACCACCTGGCCCGCCTTCAGCGGCTCGGTGCGAAGGGCTGGGTTGGCCCGATAGATCTCTTCGCCGGTGACGCCATAGGTGATGGTGAGGCGATAGATGGTCTCGCCCGCCTGCACGGTGTGGCGGATGAAGCCGTCATCTTGGGGCTGAGTGTTGTCTTTTTCTTTCCTGACCTCTGTCGCTTCGTTCTTAACCTCCTGCTTGCTTGCATTCTTGTTGGGGATTTTGAGCTGTTCGCCGGCACGGATGACGACATCGCTGCCCGGGTTGAGGGCGATGATTTCAGCTTCGGTGACGCCATAGATGCGGGCGATGGAGTAGAGGCCCTGTCCCTTGAGAACGGTGTGGAGGATGTAGCCATCCTGTGCGCAGAGTATCTGCATACCGAACAGGAGGGCAAGAAACAGGCACGATGTTTTCAGTCTTTGCATATTCTTTTTCTGTATGACCGCGCAAAATTACAATAAACGTCGCAAAATGGAAAGCGTTTTTGAAAGTTTCCGCCGGATTCTTGCAATTATTGGCTAACATTAACGTTTAAAAGAGGAAGAAACTTCGTGTATCTTGAAAAAAACGCGTACCTTTGCAAACTAAAACCGACGAATCAGCAATGAAACGAACAGCTATCCTGACGGCATTGTCCCTGCTTGCCCTCTGTGTGCAGGCTGCCCCCGACTACTATCCTGCCGTGGAGCCTGTGGGCACGTTCGTCAACACGGACGGAGAGGAAGAGGAACTGACGGTAGGCGGCACCTACGACGCCCCGCTCACCGTGACGTTCGCCGCCAACCCGACGGACACGGCAGGCTATGTGCTCTACTACGAATGGCAGATTATCAAGATGGAAAACAACGACCAGACCACGCTGGCCGTCCGCAACGACGAGGTCACCGAGTTTACCTTCCGCGAGGGCGGGGCTGGAGTGAGCTATCGCGTCAGCCTCTCCATCACCTATCGCCACAGGGCCACCGGCGCCGAGGGCTCGGTGGAGCAGGACGAGTCGGAGATGATGCGCTTTTCGCTGCGCGGCTCGTCGATGACGGTCTATAATGCCTTCTCGCCCAACGACGACGGCATCAACGACACCTATCGCGTGAAGACGCAGAGCCTGCTCTCGTTCCGCATGGCCATCTTCAACCGCTGGGGACAGCGCATCGTCAGCGGCGATGAGAACACCCTGCAGAAAGAGTATCAGGACGACTTCACCTACTACGTCTGCTGGGACGGCAAGTGGCATGGGCAGACGGCTGACGACGGCGTCTATTTCATCGCCATCGAGGCCGTGGGCTCCGACGGCATCGTCTATACCGAACGACGCGACATCAACCTGCTCACCCGCACACGGGAAAGGACAACGGAGTAAAACGGAAGAGTGATAATAGAAGATTCAAGATTGAAAAGTTTGGAAGATAATACCCTCAACAGCGAGACGCTGTACGAACCCGACATCGAGGTCTATGGCGCGCGCGAACATAACTTAAAGAACATCGACGTGGTGATTCCCCACAAGTCGCTCACCGTCGTCACGGGCTTGAGCGGCTCGGGCAAGTCGTCGTTGGCCTTCGACACGCTGTTTGCCGAAGGGCAGCGACGCTACATCGAGACCTTCTCGGCCTACGCCCGCAACTTCCTGGGCGGCATGCGCCGTCCCGACGTGGACAAGATTTCGGGCCTAAGCCCCGTCATCTCCATCGAGCAGAAGACCACCAACAAGAACCCCCGCTCCACCGTCGGCACCACCACCGAGGTCTATGACTACTTCCGTCTGCTCTATGCCCGTGCCGCCGACGCCTACTCCTACGAGTCGGGCGAACGGATGGTGAAATACACCGAAGAGCGCATCATCGACCTCATCCTCCACGACTACGAGGGCAGGGCGGTGATGATTCTGGCGCCGCTGGTGCGCAGCCGCAAGGGACACTATCGCGAGCTCTTCGAGCAGGTGCGCCGCAAAGGCTACCTCTACGTCCGCGTGGATGGCGAGGTGCGCGAGGCCGTGCCCGGGCTGAGGGTGGACCGCTACAAGAACCACGACATCGAGGTGGTGGTCGATAAGCTGAAGGTGCAGGCGAAGGACGACCATCGTCTGCGCGAGAGCGTGGCGGCAGCCATGGTGCAGGGCGACGGGCTGATGATGCTGCTCGACAAGGAGACCGGCGAGGTGCGCCACTACAGCAAGCGCCTCATGGACCCCGTGACGGGCCTGTCGTACCGCGAGCCCGCACCCCACAACTTCTCCTTCAACTCGCCGCAGGGTGCCTGTCCCAAGTGCCGCGGCCTGGGCGTCATCACGCGGCTCGACATCGACAAGGTCATCCCCGACCGCTCGCTCTCCCTCCGCCAGGGGGCCATCGTGCCCCTCGGCCCCTACAAGAACACGCTCATCTTCCGCTCGCTCGACGCCCTGCTGCGACGCCACGACTTCACGCTCGACACACCCGTGGAGGAACTGGACGAGGAGGCCATCAACGAAATCTTCAACGGCACCCCCGACCGCATCAAGGTGCAGACGACGCTCTTGCAGGAGTCGGAGATGTTCATCGCCTTCGACGGCATCGTCAAATACTTCATGAGCCTGCAGGACGTGGAGCCCAGCGCCGCGCAGCAGAAGTGGATAGACCAGTTCTCGGCCACCTGCACCTGCCCCGAGTGCGGCGGCGCACGGCTGAACAAGGAGGCGCTCAGCTACCGCATCCTCGGCAAGAACATCGCCGAGCTGTCGGATATGGACATCAGCGAGCTCTACGACTGGACCGCCACAGCCCTCGAGCAGCTTAGCGGCAACCAGCAGAAGATTGCCGAGGAGATACTGAAGGAGATTCGCGTCCGCCTCCGCTTCCTGCTCGACGTCGGCCTCGACTATCTGGCCATGGGACGTCCCTCGCAGTCGCTCTCCGGCGGCGAGAGCCAGCGCATACGTCTCGCCACGCAGATAGGCTCGCAGCTGGTGAACGTCCTCTACATCCTCGACGAGCCCAGCATCGGCCTCCACCAGCGCGACAACGAACGGCTCATCCACTCTCTGAAAGAGCTACGCGACATCGGCAACACCGTCGTCGTCGTCGAGCACGACAAGGACATGATGCTCAACGCCGACTACGTCATCGACCTCGGCCCGCTGGCCGGCCGCAAGGGCGGAACGGTAGTCTTTGCCGGCACCCCCGACGAGCTGGTTCACGCCGACACCCTCACCGCCCGCTACCTCAAGGGCAGCGCCACCACCGACGCCCCCGGAATTTCCGGAAATTCCGGAGATTCCGGAAATTCCAGTTTGTCCAGTTTGTCCAGTTTGTCCAGTTTATCCAGCCCCTCCAGCCTCTCCGCCGTCCTCCCGCCTCCCGTCAAGCCCCGCTATGCGCGGCGCACGGCCGGCGGCACCGAAATCACCCTCTTCGGCTGCCGAGGCAACAACCTGAAAGACATCGCCGTCACCTTCCCCCTGGGCAAGCTCATCTGCATCACCGGCGTCAGCGGTAGCGGCAAATCGACACTCGTCAACGACACCCTGCAGCCCATCCTCTCGCAGCACTTCTACCGTTCGCTGCGCGAGCCGCTGCCCTACGACCACATCGAGGGACTCGACAACGTCGATAAGGTGGTGACGGTGGACCAGTCACCGCTGGGCCGCACACCCCGCTCCAACCCCGCCACCTACACCGGCGTCTTCTCCGACATCCGCAACCTCTTCGTCAGCCTGCCCGAAGCCAAGATGCGCGGCTACAAGCCCGGACGATTCTCGTTCAACATCAGCGGCGGACGTTGCGAGGCCTGCTCCGGCAACGGCTACAAGACCATCGAGATGAACTTCCTGCCCGACGTCATGGTGCCCTGCGAGGTCTGCCAGGGCAAGCGCTACAACCACGAGACGCTGGAGGTGCGCTTCAAGGGCAAGTCCATCGCCGATGTCCTCGACATGACCATCAACCAGGCGGTGGAGTTCTTCGAGAACGTACCCACCATCCTTAATAAGATAAAGGTACTGCAGGAGGTCGGCCTCGGCTACATCAAGCTCGGGCAGCCCTCCTCAACCCTCTCAGGCGGCGAGAGCCAGCGCGTCAAGCTGGCCACCGAACTCGCCAAGCGCGACACAGGCAAGACACTCTACATCCTCGACGAGCCCACCACAGGCCTTCACTTCGAGGACATCCGTGTGCTGATGACCGTGCTGCGCCGCTTGGTGGAGCGCGGCAACACCGTCATCGTCATCGAGCACAACCTCGATGTCATCCGTCAGGCCGACTACATCATCGACATGGGACCCGAGGGCGGACGACGCGGCGGACAGGTCGTCGTCACCGGCACACCCGCCGAGGTCGCCGCATCCACCAAAGGCTACACCGCCGCCTTCCTCAAGAAAGAACTCAGTTGATTTACGATTTGACAATTTTACGATTGACGATTGATTTACGATTTTATTAATTTAGTTATTTTGGAGCAATACAGCGTAAATTGTCAAATCATTAAATCGAAAAATAAATAGTAAATAGTAAATTGTCAAATCGTAAATAGCATCCATGGATCATCCCGAGAACTCCCCCGAATACAAAGGCCTTGTCGTCAACGCCGGCATTGAGCAGCCCGAACGTGTCAATCCCTATTTCCGTCGTGCCAAGCGCCGCCAGATGACGGCTGGACAGTACGTCGAAGGTATCCTCAAAGGCGACGTCACCGTCCTCTCCCAGGCCGTCACTCTCGTCGAGAGCCTGTTGCCCGAGCATCAGGCCGTCGCACAGGAGGTGATAGAGAAGTGCCTTCCCTTCACCGGTCAGTCCGTGCGCATCGGCATCAGTGGCGTCCCTGGTGCAGGCAAGAGTACCAGCATCGACGTCTTCGGCCTCCACGTCCTCGAGCAGTACGGCGGCAAGCTCGCCGTACTCGCCATCGACCCCAGCTCTGAGCGCACCAAGGGTAGCATCCTCGGCGACAAGACGCGCATGGAGAAGCTCTCCGTCCATCCCAAGGCCTTCATCCGTCCTTCCCCCGCTGCCGGCTCATTGGGCGGCGTGGCTCGCAAGACGCGCGAGACCATCGTCCTCTGCGAGGCCGCCGGCTACGATAAGATTTTCGTCGAGACCGTCGGGGTGGGGCAGAGCGAGACCGCCTGCCACTCCATGGTCGATTTCTTCCTCCTCATCCAGCTGGCCGGCACGGGCGACGAGCTGCAGGGCATCAAGCGCGGCATCATGGAGATGGCCGACGGCATCATCATCAACAAGGCCGACGGCGACAACATCCAGCGTGCCGAGCTGGCTGCACGCCACTTCCGCAACGCCCTCCACCTCTTCCCCGCCACCGAGAGCGGATGGGAACCGAAGGTGCTCACCTACAGCGGCTTCTACGGCCTAGGAATCAAGGAAATATGGGACATGGTCTATGAATATATCGACTTCGTCCGTGCGAACGGCTACTTCCAGTACCGCCGCAACGAGCAGGCCAAGTACTGGATGTACGAGACCATCAACAACACCCTGCGCGACCGCTTCTACCAGAACCCCGCCATTGCCGCCGCTATCGCCGAGATGGAGCAGCAGGTCCTCCGCGGCGAGCTCACCTCCTTCGCCGCCGCCGCCCGCCTGCTCGACATGCAGCGCTGAAGTCCTCCATCCTTTTTGAAAAAAAACTACACTATTCCGAGCTTCCAGCGTGACCGAATAGCCTTGACGTTGAAAAGCGGGACACGCCCTTCGTATGTCGTGACGGTTGACGACTTCCCACCCCATCCCCCTCGGGGTTCCGGTGTATAATGTATTTTTCAATAGGTATCGGAGGTGTCGGTAATGGATGATAAGTGCTTGTGGAACAGTAGATAATCCACCGATACCCTCTCCGCTCAGATGTCGGTGGGGTGTCGGGACTCTGAGAGGGTACGCGGGTTTGTTGGGTGCGATCACGACCGACACCCCCGAATGTGGGTGTCGGTGGGTAACGAAGTGATGGATAGTTTAATACGGCCTAATACCGATACCTCCGATACCTGTTGGAACGAACTGCTGTTTATTGTGTTTAGGACAATAGTGCCAACGCACTGCGTTAAAAGTGCAGCGTTAAACTCTGGGGGCACGACGTTAGGGGCTACGGATTCAGCGTTAAGGAATAAAGATTGTGTAGATTGTGTAGTAAATCACTTTGCTCTTCTATATCCCTTTCTTGCAACATATTGTAGGTTTTCTTCTCTTTTTTGCCCTTTTGCTTGTTTCTTTCCACATGAATGCCTACCTTTGCGCCTAATTGCTGGAATATAGCCTTAGCGAAGGCGCCAGCGTGACATATTGGAAATAATAACAGCATTAGCAGTTATTCGGCGTGTCTGAAATGTAGGAAGTTTTAAACACAATGTTCGTTTAGCGATAACGACTAGTGTCTGCACTTGGTAGTGCGGACATTACACTTATCTAAACGAACAGGTTCCTTCCTACAACCTCAGACACGGATAAGGTGGTTCGCACTTTTTCGTGTCTGTGGTCGTTGTAGAGAGAGGTTCCTGTATGCCCGGTAAGTGCTATGCTCCAAAAGCTACCAGAGTATGGCAAAGAAGTTACAACTGGGCTATAGGGAGATAGAGGAACGGCTGAAAGGTCTGATACCCGCTAATGGGCGACACGACGAGGCCGGAGATGTCGGCTACAAGCTGCTCTATTCCTTTGGCAAGAGCGAGCGCGACATTGCGCGCTACAAAGAAGGTAAAGGCGTCCTGACAACCTTTAGGGATGGATTGCTCATTAAGGGTTTGTTTTGCTTCCGGGCAACAACAAGCCAACGGCTCCGCGATACGTTGGAGAGGTTGAAGGCAGACGAACAGGTGCGTCGGGCGGCTCCTGTCATCATAGCCGTGAGTGACGGACAAACTCTCGTCGCTTACGACCTGCGCGAGCGGGACACCTACGAGAACCGTCTCGACAGGGTCTATTGCGACTTCGGTTTCTTCTATCCCTTGATGGGAGTAGAGCGGGTTCATTATGTGGAGGAGAGTCCAGCTGACATCAAGGCGGCGGAAAAACTCGCCAAGCTGCACGACGAGCTGCGCGCCTACAACGACTTCTCGTCCGACGACGACCTGCACGACCTCAACATCTTCATCAGCCGCCTGCTGTTCTGCTTCTTTGCTGAGGACACGGGCATCTTCGAAGAAAACCTTTTCACGAGTTCCATCCAACGATATACGATGGATGACGGAAGCGACCTGTCGCAATATCTCGACGAAACGTTCAACGTGATGGATCTCTCGCTCCGGCGTAGCGACATTCCCAGCATAGTCAAGCAGTTCCCCTACGTCAACGGCGGTCTTTTCTCGAAGCACATTCAGATTCCCAGGATGGGGCAGAAAGCCCGCAAAATCATCATCGAATGTGGCGAATTGGATTGGAAGGACATAAATCCGGACATTTTCGGCTCGATGATTCAGGCTGTTGTGAACCCGGAGGAGCGTGCCAGCCAAGGTATGCACTACACCTCCGTGCCCAACATCATGAAGGTGATAAATCCCCTTTTCTTAGATGAATTGCGCGGAGAATACAACAAGCTGAACGAATATTATGAGCAGCGAAAACAAATGCTCCAGATAGGAGCGCTGAGTCAGTCGCAATTTTATGACGAATTGAAGGCTGTCGTCAAAAAGGGCAATGCCCTGTTGAAGCGTATAAGCCAGATGAAGTTCTTCGACCCTGCTTGTGGAAGCGGAAACTTCCTGATCATCACCTATAAATGCCTTCGATTCCTCGAAATGGACATCCTTGCCCTGCAACGCAAGTGTACGCCAGAAGGTGAAATCCGATTCGTCGATAATAGCGTCATCACCTTAGACCAGTTCTATGGCATCGAATTGCTTGACTTCCCTCACGAAGTGGCCATGCTTTCCCTTTGGTTGGCAGAACATCAGATGAACACGAAACTCAACGAAAACTTTGGTGTCAACACCCGTGCCCTACCCTTGAAGAACATCACCCAAATTGTTTGTGGCAACGCTTGTCGTCTCGATTGGAATACAGTTTGCCCACATACCCCAGAGGAAGAAGTTTTCATCTTTGGCAATCCGCCGTATTTGGGATATAGCAAACAGTCTAAGCAACAGAAACAGGATTTGCAAGAAGTTTGTGGACATATGCCAAGTTATAGCAAATTGGATTATATTTCTTGTTGGTTTATTAAAGGGGCACAGTATATCCATGAAAAAAATGCAAAATATGCTTTTGTTACTACAAATTCTATAACTCAAGGCGAACAAGTTGCACTTTTATGGAAAAGCATTTTAAACTATCTCGTTATTGATTTCGCATATAGTTCTTTCTTATGGAAAAACAATGCGAAATATAATGCAATTGTTGCAGTTACCATCATTGGATTATCCAACAAAAATACACATTACAAAAGATATTACAATGGAGAAAAAGTAAACTATGTTGAAAATATAAGTCCATACTTAATAGTTGGTAAAACATCTTTTGTGGAACCAACAAAAACATCTATTTCTGGATTTCCTGAAATGATAAAAGGATGTTCACCTGTTGATGATCAGTTTTTATTAATGAATTTACATGAGAAAGACTCTTTTGAAAGCACAGATTTATTGTTTTCTAAGTATATAAAGAAATATGTTGGGGCAGATGAATTTGTAAACGGAAAAAAACGTTTTTGCTTTTATTTTGATGATATAGATAAACAAATAGTAACTAAACTAACCACGCTTTCTCCTTCTTTAAAAAAAAGATTAGAGAAGGTGGAAGAATTTAGAGCAAGTAGTACAAAAGAATCAACAAGAATTTTTGCAGCAACCCCTTATCTTTTTATTGAAAGGAAGTATAAAAGAGAAAAGTCAATCGTAGTCCCCCAAACAGGATCCGAAAAAAGAAGGTATTTGCCTATGGGTCTTGCTGATGAAAATACTGTTTTATCTAATGCAGTTAGACTTATTTATTGTGGAAAAGAATATGATATGTCCCTCTTTGGAATTCTTGCCTCTTTTATGCATATGGTCTGGGTTAGAACTGTAGCAGGAAGAATGAAAACGGATATGCAATACTCTAATACAATTTGTTACAACACCTTCCCTTTTCCCAAAATCTCCTCCGAGAAGAAAACTGAGATTGAGGCCGCTGCAGAGGAAGTGCTGATAACTCGCGAATATTACCCCGAGAAGACTTTAGCCGACCTTTACGACCCCGACAAGATGCCCACAGACCTCCGTGAGGCTCATGCCAAGCTGGATGATATCGTGGAAAGCTGCTATCCTGGCTATCCCTTTGCCTCAGACGAGGCCCGGCTGGAATGTCTGTTTAAGCTATATGAGAAAATGACAAAAAACAAAGACTGACTATGGAACAGACGAGCAACAACATCGTTGATATCCGATACGAGCAGACGGGAGAGACCACAGCCGTCAACGCGCTGGGCATGCGCGAAATGCAACAGAAAGTCTATGAGGTTCGCGACAAACGCTTCCTGCTCATCAAAGCCCCGCCCGCTTCAGGAAAAAGCCGTGCGCTGATGTATATTGCTTTGGATAAGCTGGCGAATCAGGGAATAAAAAAAGTAGTCGTTGCGGTACCAGAGAAGAGCATCGGACGTTCGTTCAAGGACACTAACCTCACGGCAAACGGGTTCTTTGCCGACTGGAAGGTAGCTCCCTACTACAACCTGACGGACGTGAGGGACGAACGCGACAAGAAAGGTCGGTTCAAAGAATTCTTTCGTCAGGATTCGGCCAGGATATTGCTTTGTGCCCATGCCACCCTGCGCAATGCCTCAAAGGAACTGCCTGACGAGACGTTCGACGACACGCTGCTGGCTATAGACGAATTTCACCATACAAGTGCAGACGCTGCAAGCAACCTGGGCGACGTGGTACGCAAGGTGATGAACAATTCAACGGGGCACATCGTGGCCATGACAGGCTCTTATTTCCGTGGCGACGGCATACCCGTGCTGCGACAGGAGGACGAGGCGAGGTTTTATCCCGTCACCTACAACTACTACCAACAGTTGAACGGATACAAATACTTGAAGAATCTCGTTCTTGGGTATCACTTCTATCGCGGAAACTATTTGGACCACATCGACGAAGTGCTTGACACGACGAAGAAAACGATTATCCACATTCCCAGCGTGAATGCCCGTGCCTCAACGGGCAGGAAATATACCGAAACAGACGACATCATGAAAGCCATTGGGATTGTTGAGGTAAAAGACCCCAACACTTGCATCTACAGCGTTCGAACAGCCGACGGGCGGCTATTGAAAGTGGCGGACCTTGTGGAAGACGACCCCAAAGAGCGAAATAAGGTGCAGGGATACCTCCAGAATATGCTGCATAAAGAGGATATGGACATCATCATAGCGCTGGGTACGGCCAAAGAAGGGTTTGACTGGCAATGGTGTGAGATGTGTCTGACGGTGGGTGTGCGCGGTTCGCTGACGGAGGTCATCCAAATCATCGGACGATGTACGCGCGACTGCGAAGGGAAGGAAACGGCCCGCTTCGTGAATATGATAGCTATGCCAGAGGCAGAGCAGACAGAAGTGAAGGTGGCTGTCAACGACTTCCTGAAAGCTATCACGGCATCGCTGCTGATGGAGCAGGTGATGGCACCTAACTGGCACTTCAAGACGGTGAAGGACGACAGCGAGCCGGCACCACGAACGCTGGTGGTGGAAGGACTGAAGCCCCTTTCGAGCGAGAAGACAAAACTCATCGTGAAAGAACAGCTGGATGACCTGAAGGCAGCCATCCTGCAGGACGACCAGATTGTCAAGGCCATCAGCGGCTCAACTATCGCCGAAACCATAACGAAAATCCTCATCCCCAAGATTATCAAGGAGCGGTGTCCGGATCTTTCGAACGAAGAAGCCGAGGAAGTACGCCAGTACATCCTTCTCGATACCCTGATAAAGGGTAACGACATTGTTGACGAACACGGTCGCCCCGTTTCCACCAAAGAGAATAAAGAGAGCGAGGGAAACAGAATGATAAAAATAGCCAACCGGTTCATAAACATCGACAAACTGAGCATCAATCTCATTGACAGCATCAATCCCTTCCAGCGAGCATACGAGGTGCTGTCGAAGTCTGTTGATGCTCCGACGCTGAAAATCATTCAGGAAACAATAGCCGAGCAAAAGTTCAACCTGACGATAGAGCAGGCCATAACCATTTTCAAGGGGCCGCTGAAGGAATATGTGTGCGAACATGGCGGGCGCGTACCATCGGCCAACGACCCCAGTCCAAGGGTACGCGAAATGGCTGCTGCGTTACAGATGATAAAAAACCTGAAAGCCAGAAAACTGGCTGGATTAGAATACGAAGGATAGACAAATGGAATGGCCAAGAGAACTGCTGGAATTGTTTGACGACCCGCTTTTGGATGGCGTTCGACCTGTGGCTATAGCCGTTAGTCCGGAAGATAGAATGGGGCAGAAGCTTCAAAAGTTGAATGACTGGATGGCACAGCATGGGCGGGAACCGCAAAAAGACGGGCGGTTGGAAGAAAAGATGATGTATGCAACCATGATGGGATTAAAAAGACATAACCTGATTTGAGCGTATGGACATTGACAAAGAACTGGAAGAGATTTTTGACGACCCTCTCGTGAATCTTACGCCCAAAGAGGTAGAGCTTTTCGATATGCCTAAAAAAATGCGCGATGTGGCAAAGAAGAAAGAGGGGGCGGACCATATCGCTCAGCACAAGCCGTGTGAAGACTTCGACTTGTTCCGTCCGTTGTTCCAAAAAGTTCATCAAGAGCTAAGAACGGGACGGCGGAGCCTCGTGAGAATCACGAAAACGGCGAACCTGGTAGAAGGACGCTGCTATATCGTGGACGGACAAATGCTGCTGTTGGAAAAAATCAAGGAGATGAAGCGTGGCAAGAATTACCTTCCCGACGGACGAACACGATGCATCTACGAGAATGGCACAGAGTCGGATATCCTGCTCCAGACGCTGAGAAAGAACGTCGTGGGAAGAGGTTTCGCTATCACGGAACTTCAGGAGGAAACAGAAAAGGCTTTTTTCGCGCCAAACGAGGTGACGGAAAAGGACACAGTGACTGGATATATCTATGTGCTGCAATCCTTGTCAAACGAGGAAGCCATCCGAGAACAGAAGGACTTGTATAAAATCGGATTCACGACAAATAGCGTGGAGGAACGCATAGCCAACGCACAGAACGAGCCAACCTATCTGATGGCTCCTGTGAAGGTCGTTGCCGTTTACAAAGTCGTTAACCTTCATTCGCAGAAATTCGAAGATATCCTTCATCAAGTACTCAAAAGAGCTCAGTTCCATATATCCGTAATAGATGAAAAGGGCAACAGACATATTCCCAAAGAGTGGTTTGTCGTACCATTGGTCATTGTTGACAGCATCATAGAAAAGATTGTGACCGGAACCATTGCCAATCAAATCTACAATCCAGAATTGAAAAGCCTTGAGGAGGTGATGAAAAAAAAGCTGTCGTCCTACGATACAACAGGTATGAAGATTCTGGCCTTGAAAGTAAAAAGGGTCGATTTCGATGAAATTATCAAAGGGACAAAGAAAACCGAAAAAAGGGTTCTGAAACAATCAACAATAAAAAAGTACACTTATGAAAATGAATCCGACGGCAAGCGCTACTTACGCCGCTTTGACGCCCTTCGTCTATCTGTCGGCTATCATAATGATAGCGAAAGTGCTTTGGTCGAAGTCGTTGATACTACATTTGCGGATGGAATAGTAACTTTCCTTTTGGGCAGGATACTGGAATATCCCTAAACAATCAGGGCTGGCACTCGACATCGGGTGCCGGCCCTGATGGGTTTTATGGGAGTGGCTTATTGAGTATTGCTGTCTGTGGGCTGCTGTTGCGTTGGCTGCTCGTTGTTCCCATTGTTCCCATAGCTCCCATAGCTCCCAAAACTCCCATTATTCCCATAGTTCCCACCATTCCTCTTATTCCATCCATGCGATTCGCGCCAGTTGCGGCGTGCCTGCGACATCTGTTCCTTGATGCCGCCTTGTGTGAGGAAGTCGGCCTTTAGCCTTTCCAGCAATCCGTGAAGCAGATAGTCGGTTTGGTGGAGCAGAATTAGCGCGATATTGGCCAACGTAATGTCGTCGCGCTCGTGGCAGACGCGGGCGTAGTCGGCGGGGGTTGTCGTGCTGGCGGCACCAGGCACGTGCATTGCGTGCCTGCTGGCTCTCGGGCTCCCAGGGCGTGTGTCCGTGCGTGCGCAGATAGTCCTCATAATCCTCCTGTAGCTCCTTGAGGCTGGCTTTCGCCACGTTCATCAGCTTGATGTTAGCTTCCGTGGAAGTGGTGCCTGTCTCGTTTCCCTCGGCTATGTTCTGCTTGCCGCTGCGGGCGGCCTGCTTCATCTGGTCCACCGTGCGGTCGCCCATCTGCGGCAGGTAGTGCTCTATGAAGTAGCAGGTGATGTCGTAGATGCATTCCGATTTGCGGTACACGATGAGGTTCTTGTAATTACCCTTCGGCGCAAGGAATGATGAGGTGGGAGTGGGCATGGTGGTGAGGGTTTTATGGGAGCTATGGGAGCTATGGGAGCTATGGGAGTTATGGGAGCTGATGGGAGCTGATGGGAGCTGATTGGAGTTGATGGGAGTTGATGGGGGTTAGATAACGACGGCTGTGCCGCTGGTGGCGACCATCAGCATGGAGTTGCTGTTGCCGATGGTCTCGTAGTCGATGTCGATGCCGACGACGGCGTTGGCTCCGATGGCCTGGGCCCGTTTCGTCATCTCCTTGAGCGAGGTGTCCTTCGCTTCGCGCAGCACTTGTTCGTAGCTGTCGGAACGGCCGCCGACAACGTCGCGGATGCTGGCAAAGAAGTCCTTCACAATGTTGGCGCCGATGATGGTCTCGCCTGTCACAACGCCCTTGTACTCACGGATGGGGCGACCTTCGATGGTCGGGGTTGTCGTTAGTATCATAGTCGTTCACTTTTTTATGATGTTCCATGCATTAGACGTGGCGACAATGCGGAAAGTTGCAATACGGACGAAACTATGCCAGCAGCTCGCGCACGATGGCCTGCATCTGGGGGTACTGGGCTTCCATGGACTGGAGGAGGCGGTACTGGGCCTGGGTGCGGACGAGGGTGTGCGTGGGGTACTGGATTTTCCAGTAGGTGCTGCCGTCGATGTAGTCCATGAGGAAGCGGAGCACCTGCTCGAAGGTGATGTAGATGGCGCTGAAGGCGAGCCATTCCTTCTCGCAGTCGTTGAGGGAGTTCTTCATCTCGCTGAGGTAGCCGGCGACGTAGGCGCGGAAGCGGCTGATGTCCATGCTGACGCGGCTGAGGTCCTGGTCGTCCTCGGCACCGGTGTTGGTGTAGCTGCGCAGGGCGTCGCCCACATCGTTGAGGGCGGTGCTGCTCATGCAGGTGTCGAGGTCGATGGCGCAGAGCACGTCGCCGTTCTTGTCGAAGAGGATGTTGGAGAGCTTGGTGTCGTTGTGGGTGACGCGCATGGGCAGGCTGCCGTCCTCGACCATCTTCCAGAAGTTGAGCATCTGCTGGCGGCGGCTCTCGACCCAGCCGATTTCCTCCTGAACGGTCCTCGCGAGGCCCAGCTTGTCGCGGCGCAGGGTATCGTCCCATTGCTCGTAGCGGAAGCGGATGTTGTGGAAGCCGCGGATGGTCTCGTGGAGCGGGTCGGGGTAGTCGGCGAGCATCTTCTGGAAGCGGCCGATGCCCTGTCCGCCCTTGAAGCAGAGGTCGAGGGAGGTGGCGTTGTCGATGGTGACGGAGCCGGCGATGAAGACGCAGACAGCCCAGTAGTTGCCCTCTTCGGCATCGAAGTAGTAGGGCAGGCCGTCGTGGGTGAAGACGACGGTGAGACTCTCGCGCATGGGGTCACCGCCGGCACGGATAATCTTGGACTTCATGTGGGCGGTGACCTTGACGATGTTGTCCATCATGGCAGGGACGTCGGGGAAGACGTTGTGGTTCTTGCGCTGCAGGATGTAGTCGGGTGTGGCGTCGCCCACGGTACGGACGATAAAGGTGTCGTTGATGAACCCTTCGCCAAGCGGTTTGATGCAGGCTACCTCGCCCTCGTATGCGAACTGGTTAAAAATCTTTTCCGGAGTCATGGTTTTAGTAAATAGATGGTATTTTTTTAGTGATCAGTGAACAGTGATCAGTGAACAGATAATACTATTGAGTGATCAGTGAACAGATATTACTTTATATAGAAAATGGAAATCATTGGAGCTGTTTTATGATATCTGCATTTCTATGGGATGTTTTGGCGGATGATGTGAGTAAGCGTAAAAAAAATCACTCTTCACACCTAATCACTATTATCTGTTCACTGTTCACTGATCACTGTTCACTATTATTATCATTCTCCTTTCATGTAGAAGTGAAGGCCCTTGACCTTGTTCCAGTCGCCGCGGGTGAAGTCGGGCACGCGGACGGGCATGGACTTGTTGGCGTGGCTGATGGCGCTGAGCTCGCTGATGGCGCACCACTCAGCAAGGTCATAGACGTCCTGGTCGAGGGGAAGACCGTTCTGCAGGCAGTAGATGAGGCGATAGTCCATCACGAAGTCCATGCCGCCATGTCCACCCACCTGCTTGGCTTTCTCTTCAATCTCCTGATGGATGGGATGCTTGTAGTACTGAAGCAGCTCGTTCTTCACCCCCTCGGGCACGAAGCTGTGCTCGTCGAGCTGAGGAATGTCGGGCAGGGCACCCCGGTCAATCTGGCTGTTGCGCAGGGTTAGGCCGCTGATGGGGTATTTGTTGGCAAAGCCTTCGGTGCCTGTGAGCTGGTAGAGGCGGTTGTAGGGACGCGGCGTGAAGACGTTGTGCTGAATCTCCATGCTTTTGCCGCTCTTGGTCATGACGAGGGTGACGATGTGGTCGCCGCAGGCGAAGTCGTTGACGCCCATCTTCTTCTTGGCGAGCTTGAGTCCGTTGACGGACTTGGTGGCCATGCTGACGAGATACTCGAGTTTGTCGCCGCGATGGATGTTGAGTGCCTGGCAGCAGGGGCCGAAGCCGTGGGTGGCATAGACGTCGCCACCGTGCTTCTGGTTATAGTCGAGACGCCAGTTGTCGGCATAGTCGTCCCAGAAGGGTTCGAGATTGTGGATGTAGGCGCCCTCGGTGTGGAGGATTTCGCCGAAGACACCCTTCTGGGCCATGTTGAGGCAGGTGAGTTCGAAGAAGTCATAGACGCAGTTCTCGAGCATCATGCAGTGCTTGCGGGTACGCTCGGAGGTGTCGATGAGGCGCCAGCAATCCTCGATGCTGGTGGCTGAGGGCACCTCAATGGCGACGTGTTTGCCGTGCTCCATGGCGTAGAGGGCAATCTCGACGTGTGTCTGCCAGTTGGTGGCGATATAGACGAGGTCGATGTCGTCGCGTTCGCAGAGTTGCTTGTAGCCTTCGTCGCCGCTATACTCGGCTGCCTCGGGCATGCCGGCATTGATGAGGTAGCGCTGGCAGGCGTGGGCACGGTCGGCGTATTTGTCGCAGAGGGCCTTGATTTCTATACCATCAATATGGGTGAAGCGGCTGACGGCACCAGGGCCGCGCATGCCGAGACCTACAAATCCTACGCGGATAACGGGGATGGGGTCGGCGCGGAACTCCAACATGCTTTGCTGACCTGCAGCTCGCTGAGGCTCGTTGACGACGATGACGCCGTCCTCGACGTGCCAGTTACTGCCCGAAAGGGGCTTTTCGCTGCTCTTGCAGCCAGTGAAGAGCGCTGCTGTGAGGGCAAGCGCCAGAATGAGATGTTTTTTCATGTGGATTTTGGTGTAATTAAATTATACTGAGAGTTTTGAATAATCTGAATAATCGGAGTTTTCGGAGTTAGCCGAATGGACTGACGGGGGCTGTCATTCCGCTGAAGCCTCAGGGGCCTTGAAGACATGCTTGCCGTAGTTCCAGCCGTAGGCGTCGAAGTAGGTACGCAAGTGGTTGAGGCGGCGGAGGAAGTCATCGTAGTCCTTGCCGCTATAGGTCCAACTCACTTCGGCGAGAGCACTGAGGCGGGGGAGAAGCATATACTCCACGTGGTCGAAGGTAGCGATGTACTCCGTCCAAAGGTTGCCCTGCACGCCGATGATGTACTGCTGCTGTTCGCGGGTGAGGCCATTGTAGGGGTCGAAGCTGTAGCACTGCTCGACGGGCAGGTGTCCGCCGATAGAAAGGGGCTCGTTGTCCTTGTCGCGCGACTGGTAGTAGTCGAGGTAGCAATAGGTGTTGGGCGACATGATGACCTTGTTGCCAGCCTGTGCTGCAGCGATGCCTCCGTCGGTGCCTCGCCAGCTCATGATGGTGGCGGTGGGGGTGACACCGCCCTCGAGGATTTCGTCCCAGCCGATAATCTGGCGTCCGTGGTCGTTGAGGAACCTCTCGACGCGGCGGGTGACGTAGCTCTGAAGCTCAGCTTCGTTTTTCAAACCCTCCTCCTTGATACGCTGCTGGCAGAGGGGGCACTTTTTCCACTCGTCCTTGGGGCACTCGTCGCCACCGATGTGGATGTACTTTGAGGGGAAGAGCTCCATGACTTCGGTGAGCACCGTTTCCCAGAACTTGAAGGTCTCTTCCTTGCCCGGGCAGAATACCTCGGGGAAGACGCCCCACGTCTTGGATACCTCGTAGTGGTCGCCGCGGCAGCCCAGCTCGGGATAGGAGGCGAGGGCGGCAAGGGCGTGGCCGGGAATCTCAATCTCGGGGATGACGGTGATGAAGCGGTCGGCGGCATATTTGACAATCTCTTTCACCTCGTCCTGGGTGTAGAAGCCGCCGTAGCGGATGCCGTCGTCGGAGTTCCAGTTCTTGCCCACCATGGTGCCGTCGCGGTAGGCACCGACCTGGGTGAGTTGGGGATAGGCCTTGATTTCGATGCGCCAACCCTGGTCCTCGGTGAGGTGGAAGTGGAAGCGGTTGATTTTGTGCATGGCAAGGATGTCGAGATAGGTTTTCACCTCATCGACGCTGAAGAAGTGGCGGCAGACGTCGAGGTGGGCGCCGCGATAGGCGAAGTGCGGAGCGTCCTTGATGATGCAGCAGGGAAGCACGACAGCCGTTACCGTCTTGTCGGTGATGGCCTCGGCGGGAATCATCTGACGCAGTGTCTGGCGGGCATAGAAGGCACCGGCAGGAGTGGAGGCGCTGATGCTGATGCCCTTCTTGCCGATGACGAGGGTGTAGGCCTCTTCGCCCAGCGTCTTGTCATCGGTGACGGGGATGTTGTCGAGGGCTTTGCAGACGCACTCGCCCTGCTGAAGCTTCAGCGTGTAGGTGCCGCTCTGTGTCTCGACGCTGAGGGGACGGGGTACGACGTCGATGGATTCGCACTTGATGGTTTTGCCGCACGACGACAGCAGCAGGGCAGTCACAGCGGTGCAGAACCATACGTTGAGGTTTAGTAATGTTTTCATACTCTTCATAATTCTTTATAATTGTTTGATTCAGGTTTCATCATGGAATAAATCAGGGAACAAATATACGGCTTTTTTTTTGAGATTGAAAGGAAACGGGCCGTTTTTTTGTGTTCGGGCTTATTCAAACAGTTTGTAAGTGGTGCGGAGGACCTTGAACTCAGTGCGGCGGTTGAGCTGATTGCATATTTCCTGCTGCTCGTCGGGCAGCGCGAGGATGAACTGCTCTGTCAGCACGTCGCCCTCGTGGAGGAAGGGGTATTTCTCCGTCAGCTTCTTGCGCACCTGCTTGGGCTGGCTCTCGCCGTAGCCCTTGGGGGTGAGGCGTTCGGCATCGATGCCGTGTTCGATGAGATAGTTAACCACGCTCTCGGCACGGCGCTGTGAGAGACGCTCGTTGTATTCGTCGCGTCCCTTGTAGTCGCAGTGGGCGCTAAGCTCGATGGTGACGTTGGGGTTGTCGTTCAGCAAGCTGACCAGCTGGTCCAGGGCGGCGGTGGAGGCGTCGGTGAGGGTGGCCTTGTCGAACTCGTAGAAGATGTTGTCGATGAGAACGGGCCGTGTGATGGACGAGAGGGGGAACAGCAGCTCGTACTCACGGTCCTCGACGGTGCTGTCGCAGGTGAGTTCCTGCTTGTAGTTGAGGAAACCTTTGCAGGTGCCGAGGAGGACGTAGCTGACGCCGGGTGTGACGCGCTGAGCGAACGAGCCGTCGGTCTTGACGCTGATTTTCTCGTTTGTGCCGTCATTGCCGATGAGATAAACGATGCCTTCGGGCAGTTCGTACCCGTCTTTCTCATAGATCCAGCCGGTGAGGAGGTGGATGGTCTCTGGTAGTTCGAAGGAGTAGATATGGTCCCAGCCGCGCTTGTCGTTGCGGTTGGAAGAGAAAAACCCGCGATTGTAAGGGCCTTCGAACGTCATGCCGAAGTCGTCCTGCGGAGAGTTGACGGGCGATTGCAGGTTGCGAACGGCCCAATGAGGCCGGTCGGAGTCGTGTCTCTTGGCTTCGCTTCCCTTGGTTTCCATCGGCGTAGCACAGAAGATGTCGAGTCCGCCCATGCCGGGATGTCCGTTGGAGGAGAAGTAGAGTTCTCCGTTCGGGCGGAAGGTAGGGAAGAGCTCGTCGCCAGGTGTGTTGATGTCGGGGCCGAGGTTCTCGATGCCCCCGAAGCCGCTGGCGGTGATGCTGACACGGTAGAGGTCGTAGCCCCCGTAGGCGTCCATGCCTAAGTCGGAAGCGAAGTAGAGCCACTGTCCGTCGGGGCTGACGGCCGGGTGGGCATAGGAGGAGATGGTGTCGGTGATGAAGTCGCAGAGCGTGGCGGCCGCCCAGGCGGCATCGCTGCGCGACGACTTGTAAATCTGTGCCGGACGGGCAGAAGACTCGTCGGTGGCGCAGCGTGTGAGGTACATGGTTTTGAAGTCGGGCGAGAACTGGCAGGCGCCGTCCTCGTACTCGGTGTTCAGCTCGCCCTCAATCTCCTGCGGCTTTTGCCAGCGGCCATTCTCGTCTTTGGCGGCGAAGAAGATGTCGGGTGCCTTGACGCCAGTGATGAGGCTCTTTTCCTCACCTTTGGCCTTGTCGCGGGTGGAGGTGAAGTAGAGTTGCGTGAAGTCGTCGTTGCCAAAGGCGGGACTATACTCGCTGCGGCGCGAGTTGAAAAGCTCGGCTCGCTTGACGATGTAGCGCGTGGGGTTCTTCTTCCACTCGGGTGACAACAGGCATGACTGTAGGCCGTTCCGGGCCAGAAGGGTGTTTCCACCCCCGTCGGCGATGCCGGAACGGAGGCTGTCGGCCTTCTGGACTTGTTCAAGGAAGAGGGCGTAGTTGCTGGCGGCGTTCTTGACGTCGCCGCTCTGGAGCTGTACGTCGGCCAGATGGAGGAGGGCGGTGCTGTCGGGATGGTTGTAGCGGACGGCATTCTTGTAGGCGCCCAACGCTTTGCCGATGTTGCCGATGCGGCGGTAGCACTCGCCCATCATGAACGACTCTTCGGCGCGGCGAGGCTTGTCTTTTGCCTTGGTGGCGTTGTAGGCTTTCTTATAGAAGGTTGCTGCCTCGTTGTATTCGCCCAAGGCATAGTGCTTGTCGGCCTTGCGCAAGGCCGATTCCGCACCGCATCCTGTCAACAGGGACAGGATGAGGAGAAGAAAAATCTGCTGGGCATACTTCTTCATCCACTTAATAAACGCACGCACGCGCGATTTATTGTGTGGGGAAGGGTTTTTGTGAATGCTAAAGGCTTAGCTGATGCGGCGGTTGGTCGTGTCGGAGAGTACCTGACCGACGATGGAGGAGAGCATCTCTTTCAGCTCGTCGAGGAACTGGCGGGGTTCGTAGGTGCCTTTTTCGATTTCGCGCAGGCGCTTTTCCCAGATGCCGGTGAGCTCGGCGCTCTTCAGTACCTCCTCGCGGATGATGTGGATGAGTTCGACGCCTGTGTTGGTAGGTTGGAGGCTCTTGCGCTCGCGCACGATGTAGTTGCGCTTGAAGAGGGTCTCAATGATGGCGGCGCGGGTGGAGGGACGCCCGATGCCGTTCTCCTTGAGGGCATCGCGCAGCTCTTCGTCCTCGACGGTCTTGCCCGCTGTCTCCATAGCGCGGAGCAGGGTCGCCTCGGTATATGGCTTCGGGGGCTGGGTCCACTTCTCCTGCAGGTCGGGGACGTGGGGGCCGCTCTCGCCCTGCGTAAAGAGGGGGAGGGTGCGCTCGGGAACGTCCTCTTTGGTGGTTTTAGGGTCAGAAGGGTCCTTGGGGGATGTGGCTTCTTTGGGGTCGTCCATGACGGTGCGCCAACCTGGCTCGAGGATGGTCTTGCCGGAAGTTTTGAAGTCGATGTCGCCTGCGCGTCCCAGCACGGTGGTGGTGGCAAAAAGGCAGTCGGGGAAGAAGACTGCGATGAAGTGGCGTGCGACAAGGTCGAACACCTTCTGCTCGGTGTCGCTGAGGGCGGTGGGGTTGACACCTGTGGGGATGATGGCGTGGTGGTCGGTGACCTTGGCGTTGTCGAACACTTTTTTGCTCTTGCGCAGGGGCTTGCCCCGCAGGGGAGCAAGGAGGGACTGATAGGGGGTGAGGCCGTTGAGGATGGTGTGGCACTTGGGATAGACGTCGTCGGGCAGAAAAGTGGTATCGACGCGAGGGTAGGTGGTGACCTTCTTCTCGTAGAGGGCTTGGATGATTTTGAGGGTAGTGTCGGCGGTGAAACCGAACTTCTTGTTGCATTCGACCTGCAGCGAGGTGAGGTCGAGCAGGCGGGGCGGCGCCTCGCGTCCCTCTTTGCGGGCGACGTCGGTGACGGTGAAGGGCTGGTCTTTGATGGCGTCAATGAGCAGTTGTCCCTCGGCTTGGGACTTGAGCCGTCCCTTCGTGGAGGTGAATGCGGTGTCGCGGTAGGTGGTCTTGAGCTCCCAGTACTGTTCGGGCACGAAGTTGGCAATCTCCTCGAAGCGGCGTACGATGAGGGCGAGGGTGGGGGTCTGTACGCGTCCGATGGAGAGAACCTGACGGTTCTGGCCATACTTGAGGGTGTAGAGCCGTGTGGCGTTCATGCCGAGCAGCCAGTCGCCGATGGCGCGGCAGAGACCGGCTTCGTAGAGCCGTTGGTAGTCGGCGGCGTCGTGGAGGGTGTCGAAGCCCTCGCGGATGGCCTCCTCGGTGAGCGACGATATCCAGAGACGCTTGACGGGGCAGGTGGCGGCAGCCTTCTGCATCACCCAGCGCTGGATGAGCTCGCCCTCCTGACCGGCATCGCCGCAGTTGATGATGAGTTCGGCGTGCTGCATGAGGTTCTCGATGATGGCGAACTGACGTCGGATGCCGTCGTCGTCGATGAGCTTGATGCCGAATCGCGGGGGTACCATAGGCAGGGCGGCCAGCGACCATGAGCGCCACCCCGGGTAGTAGTCGTGTGGCTCCTTCAGGGTGCAGAGGTGACCGTAGGTCCAGGTCACCTGATACCCGTTGCCTTCGTCGTAGCCCTGATGGCGGGTGGTTGCTCCCAGCACCTTGGCGATGTCGTGTGCCACACTTGGCTTTTCAGCTATGCAGACAATCAATGGAGTTTACGATTTACGATTTCCTTTTTGAAGATTCATCGGCAAAGGTACGAATAAATTTGGAATAATCGGCAATAAGAGCGGCTAAAATGATGATGATGGCCGGAAAGGCGAGGGGATTGGTGTGCCAGGCGTCGGCAAAACGGCCGCGGAGGATAAGGGTGGTGGCGGTGGTGATGCCGCAGCCTGGGCAGCGGATGTGGAAGAAGGTGGAGTAGAGGCAAGGGGGCATGATGTTGATGTCGGCAAAAGCACGCAGCAGCAGCCCTATACCTGCATAGACAAGCACGATGGCCAGAAGCCATCGTGCCCGGATGTAGGAGAAGAGTGGATGTAACAAATTATAAATTCTTCTCGGGTGACGTGATTCTCTGAGGGAATGGGGCACTCCCTGTTATTCGTTGTAGGAGATGATGTTGCCGTCGTCGTCCTTGTACTGGTTGGTGGCAATCATGATGATGTCGATGAGTGTCCAGATGCCACATCCGCCGAGGGTGAGGAGCATGAGCACGCCCGTGCCGATTTTGCCGGTGTAGAAGCGGTGTATGCCGTTGATGCCGACGATGCAGGGCAGGATGCAAAGCAGCAGGGTGATGAGCCAGCGTTCGTTGAGGCCTTTCTTCGGGGTGGGTTCTGCGTGGAAGGTGTGGGTTTCGGCATATTCGGTCGGCTGACGGACTCCGCACTTGGGACAAACCTCTGCGCGGGCATCGATGGCCTCGCCGCAGTTCAGACAATACTTTTCGTTTTCTGCTTTCATAGGGCTTTTTGTTTTTAGGGTTGGTTTTTCTTGTTTTCGAGTGTTAGACGTTGTCAGCTCTGAAAAGGTTGCAAGGGAGGGAGGTTTTTTATGATTATTTTGATAGGGGCTATAGGAACTATATATAGGTACTATAGGAACTATAGCGCATCGCTGGGGAGCGGCTTAGAGCCTGCTGTAGTCGATGGAGAAGGTGTCGCCCTGCCGGATGTCGCCCGTCTGGATGCCCTTCTTCAGCCAGCGTTGGCGCTGAGCCGAGGTGCCGTGGTTGAACGTCTCGGGCACGGAGTAGCCTTGAGCCTGCTTCTGCAGGTAGTCGTCGCCAATCTTGGCGGCGATGGCCAATCCCTCCTCGACGTCGCCGTTCTCCAGCGAGCCGAACATCTTATTGTCGTTATACGCCCACACGCCCGCGTAGAAGTCGGCCTGCAGCTCGATGCGTACACTGATGTGGTTGCTCTCGGTCTGGCTGACGCGAGCCATCTGCTGGTGTGCCTGCGAGAGGGTGCCCAGCAGGTACTGCACGTGGTGTCCCACCTCGTGGGCGATAACATAAGCGTAAGCGAAGTCGCCTGCCGTGCCGAACTGCTTACGCATGGTGGAGAGGAAACTGAGGTCGAGATAGAGGCACTGGTCTGCCGAGCAGTAGAAGGGCCCTGTCGATGCCGATGCGCCTCCACAGCCGCTCTGCACACTATTGCGGAACAGCACCAGCTTGGGGGGCTGGTAGGTGCGTCCCATCTTCTTGAACTCGTTTGTCCACACGTCTTCGGTACCAGCCAGAATCTGGCTGGCAAACCTGGCCAGTTCCTCCTCCTCGGCGGTGGGTTCGTAGGTGCCTCCGTCGGCCGAGGTGTAGGTGAGGCCGCCTGCCTGCTGCAGCACGTCGAGCGGATTGCCGCCCATCACCAGGGTTATGAGTGCTACGATGACCAGGCCGCCGATGCCCATGCCCGCTGCCTTGCCTGCACCGCCACTGCGACGGCGGTCGTCCACGTTCGAACTCTCTCGTCTTCCTTCTAATTTCATTGTCGTTAATTTAATAGAAAAAGGTTGTACATTTTTTTTCGGCCGCTAAATTACATCTTTTTTCCGACGCAGCCAAGACGTGGGCCGTGTTTTTTTTCACCATCCCGTAGAAACACGGTTTAACCATTTTTGCGCCCCGTTGTTTGGCGGTCTTGAAAAGAGTTTGTAACTTTGCGGGCAATTGAAACTTGTAAACAATTCGCTTATGCTGTCCTATCGTTTGAAACACCTCTTTGACGCGGCTTTGTCCCTGATGCTTTCTGTGTTTTCCCTTTGTCTGCTGGTAGGTTGCAGCTCGCGCGTCACCGAAACAGCGCACGGGGTCGTCGTCAAGGTTGCTGCCGACAGCCGGAACGGCCAGCGCACCTCCCGGGCATCCTCGTTGCCAGTCACCAGGGTGAGGCTGGAGGTGGTGAACGACAACGTCGTCCGCGTCAGTGCTACGGCGGCGAGGGAGTTCTCCAAGCGCCAGAGCCTTATGGCCAGCTTCAGCTATCCTGCGGAAAAGACGTGGACGGTCGGCGAACGCGAGGATGGGGCAGTGGTGCTCGCGACGTCCGCCTTGCGCGCCATCGTACTGATGGACGGCACCGTCAGCTTCACCGACCCCGACGGACACCCCATCCTCACCGAGCAGGGCCGTACCCTCACCCCCATGACCGACCCGCAGAAGAACAAGCAGCACCAGCACAAACAAGCCTACACCCTGCGCCAGCTGTGGCGGAGTGGGGAAGACGAGGCTTACTACGGACTCGGACAGCACCAGAGCGACGAGTTCAACTACCGTGACTTGAACGAAAACCTCTTCCAATACAACACGAAGGTCTCTGTGCCGATGATTGTCTCCACAAAGGGCTACGGCATCCTGTGGGACAACTATAGCGAGAGCCGCTGGGGCGATGCCCGTCCATACGCCCGCCTCGACGAAGTGTTTACCCTCTACGACAAGAACGGCACGCAGGGCGGCCTGACCAGCACGTGGGAACGTGTCGGCCGCAGAGGCCCCGGCGACACCGACCGCCTTGTTCGTCGGGAGCCCTTTCTGAACTTCGACAACGAGCAGAACAACCGCCGCTACCTGCCCCAGTTCCCTCTCGACGGCTCGAAGGTTGTCTTCGAGGGCGAGATAGAGGCCCGTGAGAGCGGACTGCATCGCTTTCTCCTCTATTATGCCGGCTACACGCGCGTATTCATGGGCGGCGACGAGGTGGTGGCCGAACGCTGGCGCACGGCCTGGAACCCCAACAGCTATAAGTTCGCCTACCCGATGGAGCCCGGTCGCAGGGTGCCCGTCCGCATCGAATGGACACCCGACGGCGGCAGCTCATACTGCGCCCTCACCGCCCTCACTCCCCGTCCTGCCGACGAGGAGAATACCATTGCTTTTTGGAGCGAGATGGGCGATGAAGTGGATTACTATTTCATCTCCGGCGCTGCTCCGGATAATCCGGAAAATCCGGACATTCCTGGAAATCCGGGTCTTCCGAGTGGACAGCAGGAGGTGCTTGCCCTTTCGCCTCTCGACAGGGTAATCAGCGGCTATCGCGCCGTCACCGGCAGGGCACCCGTTATGCCCCGCTGGGCAATGGGTTTCTGGCAATGCCGCGAGCGCTATCAGACGGCAGAACAGATAACCGGTATCGTGGCTGAGCTGCGCCGCCGGCAGATACCCCTCGACGTCATCGTACAGGACTGGTTCTATTGGGAGGAAGACCAATGGGGCAGCCACGAGTTCGACCGCACACGTTACCCCGACCCGGGGCAGATGATTGACAGCATCCACGCGATGAACACCCGCTACATGATTTCCGTCTGGCCCAAGTTCTACGTGGGCACCGAGCACTTCCGTGAGTTCGACGAACGCGGCTGGATGTACCGTCGTGCAGTTGAGGACAGCATCCGCGACTGGGTGGGACGCGGCTATGTCGGCTCGTTCTACGATGCCTACAGCCCGGGTGCCCGGCAACTCTTCTGGCAGCAGATGAACGACCACCTCTACAGCCGCTATCCCATCGACGCCTGGTGGATGGACGCCAGCGAACCCAACGTGCGCGACTGTCAGGAGATGCCCTACTTGAAAGCCCTCTGTGGCCCCACCGAGCTCGGCTCATCGACCGAATACCTGATGGCATACGGCCTGATGAACGCCGACGCCATCTACAACGGACAGCGTAGCGTCAACCCCGACACGCGCGTCTTCCTTCTCACCCGCAACGGCTATGCAGGCCTGCAGCGCTACAGCACCGCCGTCTGGAGCGGCGACATCGGCACACGCTGGGAGGATATGAAGGCCCAGATTTCAGCCGGCATCAACTTCTGCATGAGCGGCATCCCCTTCTGGGGTATGGATGCCGGAGGATTCTGTACCGAACGTCGCTACGAACGCGCTTGGAGCCTCTACCAGCAGACAGGAGCAGAGAGCGACGATCTGGAAGAATGGCGCGAGCTGCAGGCACGCTGGTTCCAGGTCGATGCATTCGTGCCCCTCTTCCGTGTGCATGGGCAGTTTCCGCCGCGTGAAATCTGGAACACCGCCCCCGAGGGACATCCTGCCTATGAAAGCATTCTTTACTACGATCGCCTGCGCTATCGCCTTATGCCCTACATCTACTCCCTGAATGGCCTGACTCACTTTGCCGACTACACCCCCATGCGTGGCCTGCCGATGGACTTCACCGCCGACACCCGCACCTACAGCGTCAGCGACCAGTTCATGTTCGGCCCCTCGCTGATGGTGTGCCCTGTCTGCACCTATGGCGCACGTAGCCGCGAGGTCTATTTCCCTGAGAACAAGGGCGGATGGTACGACTTCTATACAGCCGGGCACGTTTCCGACGGCGGTGGCGAGCGGAACATCGTCGATGCTCCCTACGAGCGCATTCCTCTCTACGTCCCCGCTGGCGCCATCCTCCTCACAGGGCCCGACATGCAGTACGCCTCCGAGAAACCTCTTGCTGAACTGCACATCGACGTCTATGCTGGACGTGACGGGCGTTTCACCCTCTACGAGGACGAAGGCACCACCTACGCCTACGAGCGCGGGTTCTGCTCCTTCATCCCCATCCGCTACGACGACGCCACACGCACCCTTACCCTCGGTGAGCGAAGCGGCTCATTCCCCGAGATGGTGGCTGAAAAGCACCTCACCGTCGCCCTCCATACCCCCGATGGCACCACCATCCTCCGTAACGCCCACTATAACGGTGAGGCTCTGAATATAAAATTCTAACAACCATAACCAATGAAAAAAATCTTTCGAATCCTTATCCCCGCGCTGATGGGCGCGTGTGTGTACTCCTGTGCGCCCAAGCAGACAACGTCCCCCTTTGTCCACGTCGAGAACGGACAGTTCGTCCGTAATGGACAGCCCTATTATTTCGTCGGCACCAACTTCTGGTATGGTGCCATCCTCGGTTCCACCGGTCAGGGCGGCGACCGTGCCCGTCTGGCGCGCGAGCTCGACTACATGAAGAGCATCGGCATCGACAACCTGCGTGTCCTCGTGGGCGCCGATGGCCAGCGAGGTGTACCCGCCAAGATTGAACCTACTCTTCAGATAGCTCCGGGCGTCTATAACGACACCATTTTCGACGGATTGGATTACTTCATGGCCGAGCTGGGCAAACGCGACATGACCGCCGTGCTCTACATGAACAACTCGTGGGAGTGGACGGGCGGCTACAGCGTCTATCTCGAGTGGGCAGGCGAGGGCAAGGCGCCGATACCAGCCGTCGATGGGTGGAACGCCTTCCAGCGCCACGTGGCGAAATACGCCCAGAATGACAGCGCCAAGGCAATGTTCAAACGCCACGTGCAGCATGTGGTCACCCGCACCAACCGCTACACAGGGCTGAAGTACACCGACGACCCCGCCCTCTTTGCCTGGCAGATAGGCAACGAGCCGCGTCCCTTCGGACAGAGGAACTTCAAGGCCTTCGAAGAGTGGGTGCTCGACGTCGCGGCACAAATCAAGAGCCTCGACCCCAACCACATGGTGGCTACCGGCAGCGAGGGGAAATACGGCTGTGAGAGCGATGTGGCGATGTGCGAGCGTATCCATGCCGACAAGAACATCGACTACCTCAACTTCCACCTCTGGCCGCTCAACTGGAACTGGATTTCCGACAGTACCGTCTGTGAGAACCTGCCTGTGGCGAAGCGCGAGGCAAAGGCCTATATCGACCTCCATGCCGAAATGGCTACCCGCATCGGCAAGCCGATGGTGATGGAGGAGTTCGGCTTCCCGCGCGACGGCTTCCAGTTCAGCAAAGCCTCCACGACCCATTGTCGCGACGAATTCTACGCCTATATCTTCAGTCTCATCGAGGCCGACCGCGCAGCAAAAGGCCCGTTTGCCGGCTGCAACTTCTGGGGGTGGGGCGGCTTTGCCGAGCCCTCGAAGGAACACATCTGGTGGGCAGTAGGCGACGACTATACCGGCGACCCTGCGCAGGAGCAGCAGGGGCTCAACTCCGTCTTTGCCTCCGATGAATCCACTTGTAACATCATCCACGATGCAGCCCAGCGACTTCGTTAGTGCCGCGCGCACTATGCTTACCGACGTCATCCTCCCTTTCTGGATGACCCGTATGCCCGACCCCCGCGGCGGGTTCTACGGACGCATCGACGGCTTGGGCAACGTTCACCCCGAAGCAGAGAAGGGCGCCATACTCAACGCCCGCATCCTCTGGACCTTCTCGGCGGCCTACCGCCTCCTTGGCGACCCTGCCTATCTCGATATGGCCACTCGTGCCAAACGCGTGCTGCTGGACAGCTTCTTCGACCCCGAGTATGGCGGCGTCTATTGGTCGCTTCATCCCGACGGCACACCGAAGGATACCAAGAAACAGATCTACGCCCTTGGCTTCGCCATCTACGGCCTCTCCGAGTATGCTCGCGCTACGGGCGATAAGTCTGCCTTAGCACACGCCATCAAACTCTTCTTCGACATCGAGAACCACAGCTTCGACACCGAGCGGAACGGCTACTTCGAGGCTTTCACTCGCGAGTGGGGCGAGATGGCCGACATGCGCCTGAGCGACAAGGATGCAAACGAGCGCAAGACCATGAACACTCACCTCCACATTCTCGAGCCCTACACCAACCTCTATCGTGTGTGGCCCGATGCCCGCCTTGCCGCAGCCATCCGTAATCTCATTGACCTCTTCATCGACCGCATACTCGATCCTCAGACCTTCCACCTGCGCCTTTTCTTCGACGACGACTGGAATTCGAAAGTCGATAAGACCTCCTACGGGCACGACATCGAGGCCTCGTGGCTTCTCCACGAGGCTGCGCTGGTGCTGGGCGAGCCAGCTCACCTTGCCCGCGTGGAATCTGTCGTCGATGCCATCGCTCAGCACGCCGACTCCGACATCCTCTATCGTACCTCGTGCCAATGGTGGGAGTATGCTGAGACGGTCGTCGGCTACTATAACATCTGGCAGCATTGGGGCGACGAGGATGCCCTGCAAAAAGCCCGCAAGGCGTGGGATTTCGCCTGTGCACATCTGCTGGACAGAGAGCAGGGCGAATGGTACTGGGCCGTTCATTTCCCCGACCTCACCCCCGACACTACCGAGGATAAAGCCGGCTTCTGGAAATGTCCCTACCACAACGGCCGCGCCTGCATGGAGCTGATGGAAAGGATGGGGAGATAGGTGTTCACCACGATGAGCGCACCCACTAACCAAGGTTCACTAAATGCCTATTTCGGGAAGTTGTCTGTGCGGAAGGGGATGACGGGGAGGCCTGAGCCCCCCTTGAGGTTGCCCGGCTGGAAGCTCTTGAAGGCATAGCGCACGGCGACGGGCTCCGCCACCTCGTCGCTGCGTACGGTAATCTGTCGGCCGCTGGTGCCGGCAGATGCCTTGTGCCAAACGCTGTCGGGGCCGCAGATTTCGAAGCCCTCGATGCCCACGTTGCGGTTGAAGCCGTCGTCGGCATAGTCGAAGCTAAGGCGCACTTGCTTGCCCCGCGTAGTCTCCTCCACCTGCATGCTGCGATAGACGGGATAGCGGTAGTCGATGCCCTCCATGCCGTACGTGTCGCCCAATGCCCAGTAGCACAGGCGCTCGCCCACCTCCTTCTTCATGCAGGGATGGATTTGCCAATACTCGTAGTCTTTCACCAGGTCGTTGGTGCAGACCATTCCCATGCGGGGCAGCATCTCGGTGGCTCGGAACTGTGCTTCACGCATCAGGGCTATCGTGGCCTTATCGGCAGCCCAGAAGTAGTCGTAGGGACAAATCTCCACCGTATAGAAGGGCAGGTCGCCCTGTCCCCAGCGCTGGCGCCAGCTGCGCACCATGTTGGAGAGCCGGGTGGCGTAGTGCTGGGGTTCGTTGACGTTCGCCTCGGCCTGATACCAGAGGAAGCCCTTGATGGTGTAGGGCTCGATGGGGTGTATCATTCCGTTGTAGAAGACGCAGGGTAGGGCACGATCCACGTTGTACGCAGGGCGGACGAGGTGTGCGTTCAGGTAGGTGTCGCTCTGGAGGTTTTCGCGCGGATAGGTGCTGACGATGTCGATGGGTGTCCAGCCCTCCACGCGCGTGGCGCCTAAGGAGCTGTTGATGACGCCCACGGGACAGCCCAGCGCTTCGGTGAGGCGGGCACCGAAAAAGTAGCCCACGGCGCAGAAGTCGCGAGCTGTGGCGGGGGTGCAGTTGTGCCAGACGGCCGTCACCGTATCGACTTCCTCGGGATGGGGCGAGAAGGCAACGGTGCAGAAGTGCAGGCGGTCCTTGTAGCGGATGCTCTCGGCGATATGCTGTGCGCTATTCTCCACGGGACAGCCCTCGAAGCCGTGCAGCGGCATCTCCATGTTGCTCTGTCCGCTGGCCAGCCACACCTCGCCGATGAGTACGTCGGTCAGTTCGACTTTCTCCTTCCCCTGGCTGATGGTCACCGTCTGGGGGTCGAAGGAGGCCGCAGGGGTAGGGATGAGGAACTCCCAGCGGCCACCCTCGTCGGCGGTGGCTTTGTATTTGGTCTTATTCCACGATGTGCGCAGCGTCAGCGTGGCGCCTGCGTTGTCCGTCCAACCCCACAGGCGGACGTCCGTCTGCTGCTGCAGAACCATGTGGTCGCCCACGAGAGGCCCGGGCGTGATGCGTCCCTGGGCAGAGTAGGGGAAAAGTGTGAGGCACAACAGCAACGCTGAAAGGAGGCGGGGGTTGAAAATGTGGGTGATACGCATGGTGAGGCTTGATGGATTTGGTTTCTGATGCAAAGATACTTCTTTTTGGCGGACTCTCCAAATAAATGACCCCGAAATGCATCTCAGTCCCCCTCGCGCAGATGTGTGCTGGGGTTTTCCGGTCAGGGAGAGCGGCGGAGCACAACGAACTTCGGCGTTGCAGCTGTTGCAGTGTTGCAGTTCTCAAACAGCTATTCCGAATGACGAAAAATAGCTCTATATTTATATTTATATATATATAAATATAAATATAGAATTTCCTTTGGGGGCTGAGGGAAGCATTTCGAGAACTGCAACACTGCAACAGCTGCAACACTGCAACGCACCAGATGGAAGGGGGGCGCGTTTTTTGGGTGACGGGCGAAAAAACGCGGTCAAGGTTTAGGCAGATGTGGCGGAAAGGAAGTACCTTTGCACCGGAGTTGATGAAGGGCTGATGAAGTGGCGCTTGGACTGGATATTCGGTGAAGGACAAAATGTCAAGGCAAGCGCCCTGATTGTGATGATGGAGAGCTGAAAGGGCCAGTGTGTTTCCGTACTGAGCACCTTTTGTCGTTTTTTTTATGAAAAAAAGAAGAAGAAGCTTGCTGCTCTCGGAGAAAAGGGCTACCTTTGCGCTGAAATACTTTTTATTAACCATTTAGCAACACTTTTCTGATTATGAAGAAACATCTACTTCAGGCAATTCTTGTGTCATCGGCGCTACTAGTCGGTGCAAATCTGCACGCACAAACTCCCGTCGGTTCTGTTGACGACCTGACGGACGGTTTCTACCAGATCGTCTATCAAGGCCAGGCCTTCACGGTGGGCGGTCAGGTCGAGGATGTTGACAGCATTCTTGGCACGTACTTCACCAGCTACACCGAGGAGTTCAGCGCTGCGACAAACAACCGCTACTATCCTCTTGCCCTCAGCGCCCCCATCGAGGGGCAGATAGGGCGCACGTTCCTCTACATCTCCCACTCGGCCGACACGGAAGGCAAGTTCAACATCCGCACGCAGAACGGACACTATCTTGACCTTCTGGCCAAGGCCAGCCTTACCCCCATCGACCTCACGCTCGGCAACGTGGAGAACGGCGGCATCTACATCCTTGGCTACCTGCCTTTCGCTGAGGACTACTGGGCCTCGACGAAGGAGAACGGCGAGTTCAAGTACTTCGCTGGCAAGAGCGGCAACAACCAGCAGCCCCTCGAGGTCTATCCCGCCCCCCTGGACGACTACGACGTCTATCAGCTCCACCTCACCCTGCCCGAGGAGGAGAGCTACGGCACCACCATCGAGTACAGCCGCGTGGCCTGCACGAACGAGCATCTCGTCAGCCTCACGAAAGTCTATGACGGAGGCTACTTCGTCTTCCCCAAGGGCACCGAGCTGAACGAAGAAGACTTTGTCTGCCCAGCGTTCGACCATCTCGACCCCGTCGTCACCATCGAGGACGGAGAGATTACCATCACCTACGAGGAGGCCGTGTGGTTTGTCGATTTCACCTACCATTATTATTATAACGAGAAGGAAGTGGGCGAGGAGTCGTTCCACCAGCCCGAGGGCGAGCCCTATCCCGCCCCCGGCTCAAACGGCTACCTGATGCCGTGGGGCGTCTCGGCCGATGCTCCCGAGGGGATGGTGGAAGACGGCAAGTACGACATCGACATTACGCTCCAAGTTGATGCCTCGGCGCTGCCCTTCCAGTATGTCGAGGACGCCGCCTCACTCGAAGCCATCGAACACTGGTACCACCTCGTCATAGCCAATGCCAGCTACGTCGTCTATGACCCCGAGAGCGACCATTTCGAACTCTCCATTACCGACATCGACGTCGATAAGAAAGCCAACTACCGCTGGGCGTTCGTCGGCAATCCCGTCGAAGGGTTCCAGCTTGTCAACCGCGGGGCTGGCATCGGCTACGTGATGTCGAGCAGCCGCATGGTCGATGACGGCAACACGGGCGGCAACACGCTGCTGACGATGGTCGATGCCCGCACGCTGGGCGTGGCCGACGTCTGGCAGTTCCGCGCCGAAGCCAGCTCCTACATTACCGAGGGCGCCTTCTACCTCGGCTTCACCACCGACGAGGGCGACAATGTCTATATGAACAAGCGCGGCACCTCGCTGGCCTATTGGACGGGCGGACGCGACAGCGGCTCCACCTTCTACGTCGAGGAGGTATTCGCGGGTGCCGAGACGCTGGCCGACGCCATCAAGGCTGCCGAAGAGGCCGCCGAGGGCTTCCGCGCCACCCTCGACCAGCCGGGCTATCCCTCCACCGAAGCCCTCGAGGCTCTCGAAGACCTCATCGCCGAGGCAAAGTACGTCCTCGCCGACCCGGCTAGCGCCGAGAACGACTACTACACGCTGGCCTATGACCTTGAACGCCAGGTGAGCGCCACCCGCAACGATGTCTCCTATCCCGTTGGCGAGACCTACTACGCCTTCGTCAACCACCAGCAGAACGGCGACGTCCACACCCTCTATATGACCGACGAGGGACTGGCCGTTGCCGTCGGCCAGACGCCTGCCGAGGTGGGCGACGCGGCTGCGTTCCTCTGCATCCCCGACACCACCGAGCACACCTATCAGTTCTACAACCCCGCCTTCGACCGCTATCTCGTCTGGCGCGGACACCGCGGCGGCTACAACGAAAACAAGGGCTTCACCACGCCCGACGATGCCGCCGACCCCGATGCCGGACGCGGATTCACGCTCATCACCCTCTATCCCGCCGGCAGATACTGCGAGGGCTCGTTCCTCATCTACGGCAAACGCGAAAACGGTGCTGACGGCACTTTCGTCATCATGGCCGCCACAGGCGCCTTCGACGCCTACAGCCTTGCCTACGGATGGACGGAGAACTTCTCCAACATGTTCACCGTCGAGGCCGTCACCTATGATGGCGCAGGCATCGTGCCGACTGTCACGGACAGCCCCGCCGCCGAACGTCCGTTCTACGACCTCACGGGACGCCGCATCCTCGCCCCGGCAAACGGCATCTACATACAGGACGGAAAAAAGGTGGTTATTAACTTTTAAACTGGCAGACTTCTTTTTTAGACTTCAGACTTCAGACTTACAGACTTCAGATGAATGTTTCGTGGACGGCGCTGTTGCAGAGCTATTATCTGAAGTCTGAAGTCTGAAGTCTGAAAGTCTTATCTGAAGTCTGAAGTCTAAAAATACATTTTCAAAATAATTGACGAAAAAGTTTGTGTTTTTGTGACGATTGTACTACTTTTGCGGCCGTTAACGTTACAACCAACAGCAAAAACCTATGGAAAAAGTGACAGTTCTGCCTCCTGAACGCCTTGTGAACGGATGGATTGACCCCGAATTCCTGCCTGCAGGAAAAGACAAGTACTATCTGCGCAACAAGCAGGTGAAAGCTCCGAAAGGAGGCTGGCGACACCTCTACAGCGACGAAATCGAACGGCTCGTAAAGAACAACAACACCGCCACCTCGTGGGACACCGTCTGGGTGACCGACGAGTTTGAGCCCAGCATGGTGAAGAACAACAAGTTCTACGGCACCATCCGCATCGGCCGCGTCAGCACCAACGGCCTGCAGTACCACGACCTGCGGCTGCCCATCGGCATCACCAACAGCAGCGTCCACAGCTGCGACATCGGCGACGACTGCGCCATACACGACGTGCACTACCTCTCGCACTACATCATCGGCCCCCGCACCATGCTGTTCAACATCGAGGAGATGTGCACTACCGACCACGCCAAGTTCGGCAACGGCATCGTGAAGGACGGCGAGGACGAAAGCGTGCGCGTGAAGCTGCAGGTGATGAACGAGACAGGCTGCCGCGAGGTGTGGCCCTTCGACGGCATGATTACCGCCGATGCCTACATGTGGGCCAAGTACATCGACGACACCGAGCTGCAGCGCCGCCTCGAGGAAATCACCCAGGCGAGCGTCGATCACCATCGCGGCTACTACGGCACCGTGGGCGAAGGTTGCGTCATCAAGAACAGCAGCATCATCAAGGACGTCAAGATTGGTGCCTGCTGCTACATCAAGGGTGCCTCGAAGCTGAAGAACATCACCATCAACAGCTCCGAGAAAGAGCCCTCGCAGATTGGCGAGAACGTAATCCTCGTCAACGGCATCATGGGCTACGGCTGCCGCGTGTTCTACTCCTGCACCTGCATCAAGTTCGTGCTCGGCAACAACTGCAACATCAAGTACGGCGCGCGCGTCATCGACTCCATCCTGGGCGACAACTCCACCATCTCGTGCTGCGAGGTGCTGAACAACCTCATCTTCCCCGCCCACGAGCAACACCACAACAACTCGTTCCTCGTGGCCGCTGTGGTGATGGGCCAGAGCAACATGGCGGCTGGCGCCACCGTGGGCAGCAACCACAACAGCCGCACCAACGACAACGAGGTGGTGGCCGGACGAGGGTTCTGGCCCGGGCTCAGCAGCAGCATCAAGCACTCCAGCCGCTTCGCCTCGTTCACGCTGCTCAGCAAGGCCGCCTATCCCGCCGAACTCAACATCAAGCTGCCCTTCTCCCTCGTCAGCAACAACGAGAAAGAGGGCGAGCTGGAGGTGATGCCGGCCTTCTGGTGGCTCTACAATATGTATGCGCTCTCGCGCAACTCCTGGAAGTACCAGACGCGTGACAAACGCATCACCAAAGTGCAGAACATCGAGTTCGAGACCTTTGCTCCCGACAGCATGGAGGAGACTATCGCCGCCCGCAAGCTGCTCGAAATCTGGACGGCAAAGGCCTGGATAAGACAACATGACAATAAACTCAATACCTACACCGAGAAGCAACTGCGGGCTAAGGGCCACGAGTTGCTGGGGGGTGACCCTGCCATTATAGACGGCCTCGAAGTGTTCGGTGAGAATATGGAAAAAGGAAAACGCCGCGTGCGCATCCGCAAAGTCTATCGTGCCTACCACGCCTATGGCGACATGCTCATCCACTACGCCATGATGAACGTGCTGGGGTACATCGAATCCAACCCGGGCGAAACGCTGACGTCCATGTCCACCCTCCTTCGCAGCCGTCGCCAACGCGAGTGGATCAACCTCGGAGGACAGCTGATGATGACCACGGACTTCGACCGCATACGCGCCGACATCCGCGAAGGCAAGCTCACCTCCTGGAAGGACATCCACAAACGATACAACGATATATGGAGGCGCTATCCCCTTGACAAACTTCGTCACGCCTATCTCTCGCTTTGCTTCGTCATGGGTGTAGAGGCTATGGACGGCGCAGCCTGGCAACAGGCCATCGACGCCGAGAAACGCATCCAACAGTACATCTGCGAGCAGGTCTATCTCTCGCGTAAGAAGGACTACGACAACATCTACCGGCAAGCCACCTACCGCAACGAGGCGGAGATGGAAGCTGCCATAGGTACCATCGACGACAACTCCTTCGTGCAGCAGATTCGCCGCGAAACAGAAGTCAACCTGAAGCGTCTCGAAGACCTCCGTCTGAGACTATGAGAAACATGTGAAAGTATTAACCCTTTAAATGAAACCTTAGAAAAAAATTATGAATCTGAAAGAAGAAAAATATGCACAGTACTATCTGGTGCAGGAGATGATGGGGACGGTTGACACCGTCCGCAAGTTCGACCCCGCCGACAGCCAGTTTGTGGCCGACGCCGTGAAGGAGACCGGCAAGCTGATGTTCGCCGGCGAGGGCAGCAGCCGCATCATGCCCGCCAAGAACGCCCGCCGCATGGCCATGCGCTGTGGCCTCGACGTCAACATCCAGACCGACGGCAGCTACCAGTGCTGCGAGTATAAGCTCGACGACTATGCCGTCGTGCTCGACAGCAACAGCGGCCGCACCAAGGAGACCCTCATGCTCGCCCTCGACCTGAAGGCAAAGGGCAACAAGCGCCGCTTCAGCCTCTCTGCCAACCCTGCTACTCCTCTCGAGGAGGCTTGCGTGAAGGGCCACGTGCTGAAGTGCGGGTGGGAAAATGCCGTTGCCGCCACCAAGAGCGTCGTTGAGCAGGCGCTGTTCTGCGAGAGTGTCGTCTGGAACGTTGCCGGCAAGGACATGAAGTCTGCCCTGAAGGGCCTGCCCGAGAAGATTGAGACCGCGCTGACGCTGCCCATCGACCCCGAAATCGTGGAGTGGGTGAAGGGCGCACACACCATCTACTTCTGCGGCATGAACGACGGCGTTGCTGAGGAACTCACCCTCAAGACCAACGAGATTACCCGCAGCAAGAGCGACTTCCTCGAAGGCACCTACGCCGTGCACGGCATCGAGGAGGTCATGCAGGAGGGCGACATCGTCTTCGTGGTAGCCCCCATCGAGAACGAGTACGACAAGTTCCTCACCGTTTTCAAGAACGCCGGTGTGCACGTTGTCGCCATCGACACCAAGCCGACTCCGTTCGCCAAGACCGTCGTCGTCCCCGACGCCGGTGAGCTGCAGTCCTACGTCTATCTCTGTGCAGGCTGGAACCTGCTCGTGGAGGTCGGCGTCAGCGACGGCATCAACCTCGATAAACCCAGCCGCGCCCGCAAGGTCGGCAACGAAATGTAGCGAAGACAGATGAAAACCTTCCTCACCCAACTCTGGCACTATGTCGGCCGCCACAAGTACCTCATCACGGTGCTTGCCTTTCTGGTCATCGTCTGCTTTCTCGACAACAACAACCTGGTCCTTCGCCTGAAGAACAGGGTCGAAATCAGCCGCCTGACGGCACAGCGCGACGGCTATCAGTCTGCCTGCGACTCGCTGTGGAGCGAACTGAAGGCCCTCGAGACCGACGGCAAGTCCCTCGAGAAGATAGCCCGCGAACAGTACGGCATGCATGAGGCGGGAGAGGACGTCTTTATCATCCGTAAATGATGGTTCCGTGAAACAGACATCCCCCTCGTCCCCGGTGAAAAAGCCAAACCCATCCTCAGCCTCTGCCGGCAGCAGGACTAAACCCGTCGCCTATGCCGTCGGCGGCCTGCTGATGGTGGCGGGTGCGCTGCTCTTCGTCACCCGCTGGGCGGCAGCACCGTGGCTCTTCATCGGCGGTGCGCTGCTCTTCGGCGGCGCGCAGCTGGCCGACCGCTATAGGGGCAACAGCTTCGTCGTCAGGCGGCTGCGCCGGCAGCAGATGCTGGCTGCCATCCTGCTGGTGATGACGGGTGTGCTGATGCTCGCGCTCAGTCACAATGAGTGGGTCGTCTGTCTGCTCGTCGCTGCCGTCATCGAACTCTACACATCGTTCCGCATCCCGCATGAGATGGAGAAATCCTGAACCGACGAACGAAGCAAGAGCAGAGCAAACTTTTTTGCTCTGCTTTGCAAGGAGGAGGAAGAGCGGAGCTCAACAGACGTCAAAAAAAGTAAAAAACCACCGTTTATACTTTAAATAAAGATAAAACGTTTCTGCGTCTCGCAGGAACGTTTTATTTTTGCAACGTCTTTCAGCGCTGTGCGCTAACAAAAGCTATGCAAAGTATAAACAGACTGCCCGTTGTCGTTCTGTGCCTGTCGGCGTTGCTGATGCTGACCGCCTCGTGCCAGCATACCTACATCGTCAAGGGTACGACGGATGCATCGGCCTTTCACGGAAGCTCCATCTCCCTGAAGGTTCTCACAGGCCGTCAGCAGTGGACGCCCGTTGACTCGTGCGAGGTGACGCACGGCTCCTTCCTGATGAAGGGCCGCCTCGACTCCGTTGCTGTTGCCACACTGTTTCTGGACGATGTGCCCGTGATGCCCATCATCATCGAGCCGGGCGTCCTCCACGTCAACATCTCCTCCTTTTCGCATAGCGCCACGGGCACAAGGCTCAACAACGAGCTCTATGACTTCCTCGGCCGGCTGGGCGAGTTGCAGACGCGGGTGACGGAACTGGGACACACCGAGTCGCAGATGATTATGAGCGGCTGTGCCAACGATGCCGTGCATCACTATGTGGACTCCGTCTATAGCGCTATCACCGACACCATGAACCAACTGCTGGACAACCTCAACCCCATTATCCGCGACTACCTCGCCGCCCTCAGCACTCCGCAATAATCCCTTTTAAGACGACGAATTACACGGTTTTTTCGTTTTTCCGGACACGGAAAAACGTTCTATAAGTATTGTTTGTCCAAAGCGCTCAGGATGGCCTCGCGGGTGCTGTTGCGTAGGCGTTCCATTTCGGCGCTGTCGGTGCCGTTGGGCCAGATGGGGTCGTGGATGACGAGCCGCAGGGGGTAGCGTCGCACGTATTTGCGTCCCTTGGGCATCACCTCGAACGAACCGTTTATGCTGAATGGTACGATGGGCAACTGCTGCTCGACGGCCAGCTTGAAGGCACCCCGTTTGAAGGGCCCCAGCTTACCCGTGAGGGTGCGCGTGCCCTCGGCAAACATTGCCAGCGAGTGGTGGTGGCGCAGCATCTCGTCTGCCTGCGAGATGCTGTGCGCAATGTCTGTCCTGCTGTTCCTGTCGATGGTGATGAAGCCGCAGCACTTGCAGGCGTAGCCGATGAGAGGGATGCGCGAGAGCTCCTTCTTCATCATCCAGCGGAATGTGTGGGGGCAGAAGCCCAGCATCAGAAAGATGTCGAACATGCTTTGGTGATTGCCGACGAAGATGTATGCCTGGCTTTTCTGCAGTTTCGCACCGCCCTCTACGCTGACGGGCAGCAGGAAGACACGGCAGAAGAGCCATCCCCACACCTTTGCTGCCCACCAGCCTTTGTCGCTGCCCAGCAGCGTTCCGCACACAATGGCGCACAGCGCGCAGATTATCGACACCAATCCCATCACAGGAAACGCTATCACGTATTGATAGATAAGATATACGACTTTCATTGTTTCTTTCGGTTTTTAGTAGAACTATATTCGATGTTGGCGCTAAAGTACCGCACGAAGGAACTGCCGCATCCTTGTACGGTCGATGCCTCGTCGGCGGGCATAGTCGCCGAACTGCTCTTCGCTGATTCTTCCCACGCCGAAATAGCGGGCAGCCGGATGGTTAATCATCATCCCGCAGACCGATGCCGGCGGGTTCATGGCGCCGTTCTCGGTGAGTGTGATGCCAATGGTGTTCATACCCAGCAGCTTGTCGAACAGGAAGATGACCGAGAGGTCGGGCAGGCAGGGGTAGCCGACAGCGGGACGGATGGACGCCTTTTCTCCCGGCCTCCCTTCGCGTGCTGAGGTTTCAAGGTCGAGCTTTTCGGCGGCGGCCTCGGCCAGACGGGTGGCGAGGGCCTGCATCATCAGGCTCTCGTATGGATCGTCGTCACCTGCGGCTTGCAGCGGGCAGGTGGTGGCGAAAAGCCCCACCGTGTCGTCCTCTTTGGGGTTGACAAAATCGGCCAGGCAGAGGGTGAAGCCGTCCTGTCCCAGCTGCTGCTGGCGCAGCAGGGGCAGGCTGATGCTGTCGTCGAGCAGCAGGTTGTCGCCCACGCTGCGCGCCTTCACGCGGCGGTAGAGCACGTCGGCCCCCGTCCTGTCGGCTAGGCCCTCGAGGCGTCCGAGGGCATCGGCCTTCAGTTCGTGTCCCTGGTCCGAGTCGGCCTTCACCTGCCAGGCGTGGAAGAAGTAGGCCCAGTCGATGTAGGGCGTGAGGTCGGCGGCCAGATAGTGGGTCAGCAGTGTCGTCATGGGCGTCAGGGTTTAAGTAAGCTCTCGTGCAGCAGGCGCTGCATGTCGGGGATGACGATGCGGCCGTAAGCGATGCTGATAAGTCCGCGTGCCTCCCAGCCGGCCACCCTGTCCGACAGGCGTCGACGGTTGCAGCCCATCAGACGTGCCAGCTCCACGCGCGTGACGTCCAGCATCTTCTCGCCCCAGGGCGTCTCGCAGAGGTTCGCTACGAAGCGGTAGAAGAGGGGCAGGAGTCCGTCGCCTCGCATGGGGGCGTTCAGACGATCGAGGGCAGCTTGACTCTGCGCACAAAAGAGGTTGAGGAGGTTGAGCTGCACGATGCTGAAATGTCCGAAGACGCTGAACATGTACTCTTTGTCGAAGGCCAGCAGGGTGACGTCGCCCTTGGCCCGATAGCCGGCCCGTAGCGAAGTGTCGCGCCCGAAGAGCGAAGTGAGCTCGATGAAGTGCCCCTCCGCCATCGTCTCGGTGAGGCGTAGCCGTCCGCCTTGGACCGCATGTTCGCGCACCACGGAGCCCTGCAGGCTATACAACAGACGGCTGTGGCGCTCGCCCTGCCTGGCGATGCAGTCGCTGTCGGCGAAGTGAAGGAAGTCCGGGCGCACCTGTTCCAGCAGACGCAACAGCTCGTCCATCGTCAGCCCCTGGAAGAGGGGTATGGATAGCAGGGTGCTCATCATCGGAGTCTCTATCATAGCGCTACGGGTGAGGAGTAGGTGGACTATTTTCGGGCAAATGTACAAAAAAATCGTTGTATGACGAAAAAAGTGCAAAAAATATTTGGAGGATTGAAAATATTTTTTGAATCTTTGCGATATCAAAATGATATCAAAGTGAGAAGATTGGTTTAACTTTAAACATTAAACGTTAACCCAAAGATAAATAACAACAATTATAAACGTAAAAAACAAAAAGTGTTATGGAAAAGAAAGAGTTTGCTTACAAAGGTTTGGTCATGAACGGCTTTGTAGCCTTGTTGCTGGGTCTGGTGCTGCTGTGTGGCGGCGGGTATGTGCTTACTGTAGGCGACACAGCGCCGTGGAGCTTGCTGGTTGGTCTCGTATGCGTCCTGTTGGGCTGCCTGGTGTTCGGCGGCATCTTCAAGCAAGAGCCCAACGAGGCGAAGGCGATGGTGTTCTTCGGCAAGTATCGTGGCACGTTCGCCAAGGACGGCTTCTTCTTCGTCAACCCCTTCATGAGCCGCAAGGCTGTGTCGCTGCGTGCACGCAATCTCAACCCCGAGCCCATCAAGGTAAACGACAAAATGGGTAACCCCGTACTCATCGGCATGGTGCTGGTGTGGAAACTTGAGGACACCTACAAGGCGCTGTTTGAAATCGACTCGCAGGTGAGTGCCGCGAATGCCAACGCCAGGACGTACATCATGAACGTGCTGGAGAACTTCGTGCGCGTGCAAAGCGATGCGGCCCTGCGTCAGGTGGCGGGCAACTATGCCTACGACAACGCTGCCAGCGAGGACGAGCTGACACTGCGCTCGAATGCCGAACAGATCAACGAGGAACTGGAGGCAAAGCTCAACGAGCGTCTGTCCATCGCCGGCATCCACATCATGGAGGCCCGCATCAACTACCTCGCCTATGCTCCTGAGATTGCTGCCGTCATGCTCCGCCGCCAGCAGGCCGACGCCATCATCACGGCCCGCGAGAAGATTGTCGAGGGCGCCGTCAGCATGGTGAAGATGGCGCTCGACAAGCTGAAGAGTGAGGGCGTCGTCAGTCTCGATGAGGAGAAGAAGGCTGCTATGGTCAGTAACCTGCTGGTCGTCCTCTGCGGCGACGAACCCGCCCAGCCTGTTGTCAACAGTGGAACGCTGTATAATTAATAGTTAGTTTTTCATGCCTGCAAAGGAAACCAAGAATTTCATTCTTCGTATCGATGCTGAGACGATGGCGGCTATCGAACGGTGGGCTGAGGACGAGTTCCGCAGCACCAACGGACAGCTGCAATGGATTATCAGCGAGGCACTGCGCAAGAGTGGGCGGCTGAGGGGTCCGAAGGGTAATAAAAAAGAAAACGACGATGGAGAGAAAACTTTGGATTGACAATCTCCGCTGGGTGACGGTGCTGCTGGTGGTCGTTTACCACGTGCTCTACCTCTTCAATGCGGAGGGTACCTTCGGCGGCATCGGCGGTTTCGCCGACGTGCAGTATCAGGATGTACTGCTCTATGTGCTCTACCCCTGGTTCATGCTTCTGCTGTTCGTCGTGGCGGGGATGAGCTCGCGCTATGCGCTGGAGGCGCTCGAGGCCAAGCTGTCCGACCGATGTGCGGCACACCGGCGGTTCGTCCGCCTCAGGACGCTGAAGCTGCTGGTGCCCTCGACCATTGGCCTTTTTGTCTATCACTGGATGACGGGCTACCTGAATATGACGGCTACGGGCGGATACCTTCCTGAGGGGCTCCCTGCTGTGGTGCGCTACGCCATTTTTGCCCTCACCGGCGTCGGCCCGCTGTGGTTCGTGCAAGACCTGTGGCTCTTCTCGCTGCTGCTTGTCGTCGTGCGCCTGTTGGATAAGAACGACAGCTTCTACGCCCTGTGCGGACGGCTTGGGCGGCTGTCAGGCATCACGATCACTGTTGCGCTGATGGCGTTGGCCGCCCTCTTCTGGCTGGTGGCGCAGGTTCATGTGGAGCCCGACATGACGAAGGCTTCTGCCGCGGGGCTGCTCAATCTTTACCGCCCGCTGTTCTACCTCGTGGGATTCCTGACGGGGTACTTCGTGCTGTCGCACGAGCGGGTGACGGACGCTCTCGCCGAGCAGCGCTGGGCCCTGCTGCTTATCGGCGTGGCCTGCGCGGTGGCATTCACCGTCACCAACTTCGGCGCTGACTATACGATGCTATCGACAGCCCGTCTGACGAACATCTTTGCCTGGATGGGCGTGCTGGCGATGATAGGGTGTTTCAAGGCGTGGGCGGGCCGTCAGTCGGCGTTTGGCCGCTACATGACGCGCAGCTCCTACGGCATCTACGTCGTCCACTACCTGCCGCTGCTCTTCCTCGCCTGGACGCTGAAGAACCACGCCGCGCTGCCCGTGTGGGCCGCCTATGCCGTGATGCTCGTCGCGGCGTTCCCCGTCAGCGTCGCCATCTACGAAACCCTCCGCCGCATCCCCCTTGTCCGCTGGTGCGTGTTTGGAATAAAAAAAAGAAAGGAATAAATTGTCATGAAAAAGACAAAGAAACAGATTACGCTCTTCCTTGTGCTGACGTTTGTGCTTAGCTGGGCGTTTATGTTAGGAGTGATTATCCCTGCGGTGTTCAAGTCAGTGGCCAATCCCGACGATACCGCTTTGAAAGTCGCCAGCATGGCGCTGATGGCGGTGGTGATGTCCTTCCCCACCATCGGTGTGGTGCTCACCCGCTTGATAACCAGGGATTGGACAGACCTCAAGCTGCATCTCCATCTGAAGGGCAACGCTACGCCCTACCTCCTCGGGTGGTTCGGCCCGCTGGTGCTGACGATTGTCGGCACAGCCCTCTACTTCGCCCTCTTCCCCGGCCAGTTCACCACCGCAACCTTCCTGCAGCAGCCGTGGGGCGTGCTGCTCGTGCTCGTGGCGCCGCTGCTCAATGCCGTCAATTGCTTTGGCGAGGAGTGGGGCTGGCGCGGATTCCTCTACCCGAAGATAAGGGAAGGCCGTTCGTTCACCCGCGCCGCCATTCTGGTCGGACTCATCTGGGGCATCTGGCACGCCCCCATCATTGCCGTCGGCCACAACTACGGCAAGATCGTGGGCACCGACCCGTGGTGGATGGTTGCGCTGGCCATAGCCGCAATGTGCCTGTTCTGTGTGGTGCTGTCGCTGTTGTTTAGCTATATCACGGAGAAGGCCGACAGCGTGTGGCCCGCCGTGCTGGCTCACGGTTGCGTGAACGGCTGTGCCGGGCTGGGCATCCTCTTCCTCACCGCCCCCGACGTCGCCAACACCTTCGTCGGCCCTACGCCCGTCGGCATTGTCGGTGCTATCCCCTTCATCATCGCCGCCATCTGGATCACCCTCCGCAAAAAGAATAGCGTATTGTGAACTGTCGCTTCCTGTGATAGTGTTGTTTTGAATGAATACTTGCCCTATAAAGCCAGTCCCCTAAAGTGCGTCCGTGTAGATTGTGTAGATGTTTTTCAGATTTTTCATGGAATAACCAACACGTGTCGCTTTGCTCTCCTCTTTTTCCGGAAGTTAAACACGGTTGGTAAACACGGGCCGTGTTTATTTAAACTGCGCCCGTGTTTATTTAAACGCGGCCCGTGTTTACAAAAACGGAGCCGCCGCAAAAAAATATCCTTTGATACAGCCAAAACCGATGCTTTATTTCCAAGACAGGATTCAACATATTTAACACCTTTCTTCCCACCTATCTTTCCTTTCTTTACTTCTTTTTTCTAAAATCTTTTTTAACACCATTCTTTCCACCCTTCTTCGTACCTTTCATTGCTTTTTTTCATGTTTTTCAAAGTTTTTTATGCTTTTTTGTTTTTTGTATTTAAAAAACCGCTATATTTGCAGCGTTCTTTCGTCGAAGCCTACTAAAGGGTGGGATTGAGAGGAAGAACCTATATATAGGAAAGGCGTTTCTTTACGCGCTTTGAGTTTGACCTTTCGGAATCTGGCAGTTCCAGGACAGTTATCAAAAACAAAGCAGCAAAGACGCCCGGTGGATATGTTTAGAACACGGCCCTTGGTGGGTCGTATTAAACATATCGGCGTGGGCTTCGGCGTTGCTCGTTTCGATAACTAAGCAATGCCAGAGCTTCGAAAGGTGGAACGAGCGACAGAGACAGGTTCCACGCTTTTTCGTTATGTAGCAACCATTGGAGTTTTACCCCCAAGCCAAGGGAATCAGCTTGGACAAAAAACATAAAAGGAACATTCAGGTTTCCTTTGGATTTGATGTTATTATGTTTATGGTTATAGGAGCTGTCCTTCTCGCGTTGGTGGTTGTCGGCCTTTTATATTGGTTTACAACGTCATTGAAAAAGAACGCACGGTACTCTGTGTTTTCATGGGTTTTATCGTTTATTCTATTTGTCGTTTTATCCTTCGAGAATGTCCTACTTTTTAATGCAATAGACAGGCAGTCATACACCGACGACATTGCATCGTCAGTGGGAAGCATCGTAGAGAAATATCTTCCAGAAGTGGTTCCCAATCATGTGCTGACGAAAGAAGAGGCACACTTGATATCCTTACCTTTAAAGATAGCTTTTCCCAGCGCATCAAAAGTCATAAAGTCTTCAGATTTTGAAGGACATTCCGTGGCTGAAATAGTAAACATTCTGTCAGATATTATGCACAAGTTTTCAGGAAGATATATTGGGAGACTTATCGGTATGATAGCAATGACTGTGGTATTGATAGGATTTCTTATCATAATCACTTTAAAAAAGGACAGTTCCAATTATACTTCTTCTTTTGGATCTGATGATGAACTTGAAGATATCTAATAATAACCAATAAAATACAAAACAATGAACATTCCACAACAAAACCACATTCTAATCGGCCTCGGCGGCACAGGCGGAAGGGTACTGAAAGCTTTTAAGAAACGGCTCTTTCAAGAGTTTACTTCAGAAGAACGGAAGAAGTTGCCAATTGGCTTTCTCTATGTAGATACAGATCCAGAACTTATGCATAATGATAAGAGTTGGTATGTTTTTGGAGAGAGCGCTCAATTCCATAAGAGTGAGTGGGTATATCTTAAGGAAGGCGTACAGATTGAGCAGATTCTTGCCAGTCCAAACAGCTATCCTGGACTGAAAGGTGTTGTGGGTGACCCAGAGGTAATGCAAAAGAGCATCGGGACTCTTAGCGCTGCTGCCGGACAGATGCGACGAGTTGGTCGTATCCTTTTTGGTGCAAACGTAGCCAAATACCGTACTTCACTTGAAAACGTGTACAATAGAGTGAATGACATTAGTCACTCCAGTGGTACTTGCATATATATTTTCGGAGGTCTTGCTGGCGGAACCGGATCAGGCTCTATTGTAGATGTCGTGGCGCAAACACGTATGATACCGGCATTTCAGAGCGAATATCAAACATTAGGTGACGGAAAAGCGGTTGGAACGAACATTGTCGTTTATTGTATGATTCCAGAAATCACACCTCCTGCAGGGAGTGACGAAGGGCGTTATCATGCCAATGGATATGCAGCCCTTCGTGAAATCAATGGTCTTTTTTCTGGAACATGGAAGCCCATTGACCTAACAGGCATGTCTCCAACAGGACGCCTGAATTTTGAAAACATCAAAAAAGTTGCAGACGGATTAATGGTTTATACAAATGAGAATGAGAATGGATTTTTACTAGACTCGAAAGAAGCGCTACCACAAGTTGTTTCAGATTTCGTTTTTTGTAAGGTTTTCATGGAATTCAACGATAAAACGACCGGTGATTTTATCCGAAGTGCTTCATTCGAAAACATTTCTGAACTAAATGAAAACTATGAAAAAGCTAAGAATGGCGCGATAATACCCTACAGGACAAAGATAGTAGGCTCATTTGGCATTAAGCGTGTTGTTGTGCCTGATGAAGAGATCAAAGAGTATTTCACCTTCTCACTAAGCCACCAAGCTTTGCTCCGACTCCGTTACAACAATTGGAATGATGACATAGGCTACAGGAACGCCCCATCAAATATAGACTGGGGTGACTATGTGAGGGGACAGGACAAAAAACTCGGCAATCCCTTGCAGAATTGGCATTTCACCGACAAACATGTCATTTTAGACGACTGCTTTATTCTGCCTTCCGATGAAGGAAAATGGGCTTCTTTCTCCTCTTATTGGGGCAAAGCTATCCCCAGATGGCTGATGGACGCCCAAAACACTTCTCAACCTATTGCAAAGCTCGACGATTTTTGTGCAAAAGGTCTTGAAAGTGGCTTTCGTGGCGAAGGCGTAACGAATTTCTTTACACATAAAAAGGAGGATGCCCGTGATAAATCAGCAGAAGAAATTGTTCAGCGTATGGAAGCAGACATCTTCGATAAATGGTCTGGCGGAACATTCTCACTGTATAATCTCCTTGAACTCGTTGATGCCATTATCGCAGAGACGCAGAGTAGGATGAAATCATACGAAGATAGAATAGTGCAGTATCGGAAGAATCTGGATAAACTTGGGACTGAACGGGCTGAGAAAGCGGAAGAGTATACTAAAGCCGGCACTATTATGCGCGCAATAAAAGGTAAGCAGATGCTTGCAAACTATTCTGTGACAATGCAAAAGATTTGTCAGAAACGTACGGAGGTGGAAGGCTATAGCTTTGCCGTTGATTTGTTAAGAGTACTTATTAATAAGGAAAGAGATTTACGTTCAAGAATAGAAAAATTCGTTGGTCTTGTTAACGATGCCATCGAGGACACCGAAAAGCAAGTTGGCGCTCTTTGTAAGGATGCTGTAGATACAGAAAACCTGGAGGGTACAGTAATCCGATACTATGATCAGTCGAAAGTAAAAGCTTTTACACAAAGAATGATCCATAACAAGAAAGATCAGGAAAATATTTCTTCTGCGGTTCTTGGTGAAATAGTGAAACTCATTGGTTCAGAAAAAACATTTGCACGTGCGAATGCAGCTATTGATGGAGACGTCCTGAACGATATCTTTGAAAAGACCGTCAGGGAAAAAGTCGTCTCAATACATAATGATACACTCATCGAGGCAGAAGAAAAACTGATTAACCGCTCGATTCTCGAACAGCTGAGTGAAAAATACTCTTCTGCTGAGGAAATGAGGCAATTTGCAGAAAAGCTTATTCAAGAAAGTAAAGTTCTAATTCGTTTCAATTCCGATGAGGTGAAGAAATCCGTTGCAAACAATCCGACAACAGAAGAAGGTAAGACCATAATGCGACGTTGTGTGCTCGTAAACATGCCAAAGGTGGAAGGAAATGACAAGGTGCTTAAATTCGCAGAGAATCTTAAAACTGCCCTTGAAAATGCCACGTCTGCTAGTACTAAGGTTAAGGTAGATATGTCGGGAGAAAAACAAAACGAAATAGACGTGATGAGTTTAGCTTATTACTTTCCTGTTCGTGTCCTGCAGAATCTATCCTTTTACAAAGAAAAATACGATTACCTTACAACCCCCACAGCAACGGTCAGCGAGTCAGAGGTCAGAAAGCATAAAGTGATACTCTATGGTGAAGGATTTGGGGGTGAAGGCTTACCCGAACTACAGCTCTTAAAAGAAAAGCAGAAGTCGCAACTTCGTAAAGAATATATGAGCTATTTTATGTTAGCTTATGCCATGGGAATCATCAAATATGGAGATTTGATGGATGGCACAGGGCGCAAGGCCTATGGAACGGTAGAACTTGACGAAGATCTTGGGCTTGAGAAACTTCAGCTGATAGCAGGCAAATTCTCGGAAATCGGGTATTCCGAACGCTTTACTGAAGATTTGTGCGAAGAGATAGAAACAAAAGTCAAAGAGAGCTTCCGCCATCAGTATTTGCACGTGGAAAACCGCATCAACGAACTTCGACCTAAGGTACAAAGCCTTCTCCGAGAAACGATTCTTCCTGAAACAGGCAACAATCAAGGCTCACAGGAATTCCTCGAATTTGTTGATGCAGCCAAGAAAGCTATTGAAATACTCAAAAACCAATAAAAATGAAAAAACAATACAAGTGCACAAACTATGGCATCTGCAGCAAGGGTGCTGACAAAGATTATATATTCGACGAATCTGAAGTTGAGGAGAAAGATGGTAAATACTGTTGTCCTCATTGTCACCAAGAACTCGAACAGGTTGAAAAAAAACCTCCCATTAAGAAACCGATATTATTCGTCATTGCTGCCTTTGTTTTGGTTGGAGGATGCATTGCTTTTTTTGTGGGAAAAAGTTCCTCTCCTAACCATGAGGAGATAACGGCGCAGATTGACAGCACGTTGATTAAAGCCCGAATGAAAGCAGAGGCGGACAGCCTGAAAGCGGTTGAGGATAGTCTGACAGCATTGAGAATAAGGCAAGAGTCTGACAGCTTAGCCTCTGTAAAGGATGGCTTGAAGGCAGAGGCTGAAAGCCTAAAGGCGATGAAGGATAGCTTGAAGGCTATAGAGGATAGTTTAAGTCTGGCAGCGGAAACCTTGAAAACAGCCGAAGATAGTCTGAACTCTGCAATTGCCAATGTTCAAGAAAAAAATGAAAAACAGAAGAAACAGAGTAGCTCAAGTTTAAGAAGCGGAACCCTGACGCTAAGCTATGGTAAATATACAGGTGCCATTAAGAATGGTTACCCTCATGGACAAGGACGTCTGACTTACACAAAAGAGCGGCAGATATACCGCAATGACACGAAGCGCAGAATGGCCAGTAAAGGAGATTACGTGGTAGGCGAGTTCTATAATGGTTTCGTCGTCTATGGAAAGCTATATAGTTCTAAAGGCACTTTGTTGAGTTCGCTTAACTTTGGCGTTGGCCCAGAAGACAGTTACGATTCGAAATAATAGTCATCCATGATTTGAAAAATGTTCATTGTGAAAAATAGAATCCTACATGTGCTGAGCTATATCTTATTATTGGGCCAGCCAAGCTTCGCCCAGAGGCTGCAGCTGTTTGCTCCAGAGGTAAGGGAAGAGTACCCTTCTGTGGTGTATGATTTTCTTGAGAGATATATTTCAGAGCTGGATAGTTTGCAGGAGAGGCATATTGATACCGACCCGAGGCTACGAGACGACAAGGTATTTTTCCTTAAAGGTGACGTATCCACTGCAAAGTTCATAAAAACTGATATGCCGTTTGTTATGTCAGAATCGGAGAATGGCTTTTATGATGTTGCTTGGAAAGACAGTCTGAACAATGTTTTTTTGGAAATAGCCTTTCCTAAACAGTTTGAATTGCTTCTCGGTTTTTCTAAAAGCGAGATAGAGAAACAGTTTGTACAAACATTGAGAGATGCGCCTGATTGGTCTCTCTCAAGTAAAGAAATAGGAGAAGAGGATTTGAAATTACAATCTGACGGCACGTACATGACGCAACCTGTTTCCAACTATTATGTTCAGAGCTTGAATACAGCCACCTATTGGGAAAAAAACGAAGAGACTTTCTCGCCTGTTTTTGATAACGCAGATAAATGGCATTCTGCTGCAAATCTGTTTCAAGGATGTGTAGATTCTATAAAGGGATATACGTTATACATTGAACAAAACATGTATGGTTTTCAGAAAAATACATTTACTATTCCATTGACGAAATGGTTGGGATACTGTGAGGCCATGAAACTGAAAGTATTCTTCTCTATAGAAGAGGAAAGGGAAGATGGCCTGAAAGCCTTATTGTTGGCACAATGTGCTGATTTGGGCTTCAACCACATGATGTCACTAATTATCCCAGCTAACTTTGTGGAAAAACATAACAGTGTCATTAAAGCAACACTGAATGCCTATATTCCGACACACAATGTCAAGGATTTATACCAGCAATATGTAGAAAGACCAAAGAAAAAAATATGAAAAAAAGAACAAAAGCATTTTTTGTCATCATTCTCTACGCATCATGCGTAGTCTATGCTCAAGATAAACAGAGTCTGATGAATTCTATTAAAAGCGATCCAAAATACTTGTATGCGACGGGTACATCGACGATTGATATGGAGGATGCTTTGAATAATGCCAAAGATCTTTTGACTTTGGAAATCGAACAATGGTTGAAAGAAAACGAGGTAAAAGAAGCCAAAGGGTATATCTCTATATCAAAAGAGATTTTTTCTCATATCCAAACTCAGCGTGGGAAGTTGTTTCGCGTCTTTGTATATGTGGCAAAATCTGATGTCATTCTTTACTTCAAAGAAGAGGAGGCCTCGGTAGTCGCTTTTGAAGATCCACAAAATCGTCAAATAGACAATGCTTCCGACACACGTGAAAAAGTACAGGACGTAAAGAACGAACGTGCGTTGGAAGAAGCTATTCAGACCATTGTGCCTAATGAACATAGTTCCTTTACTCTAACTCTTTCTGAAAAGAGGATGACGGAGATAAAAACGTTTTTAGAATTGAATGACTATGTAAACGAAGGAAGGGAGTCTGAGACGATTACAGATGTCGGCAATTATTCCAACATGCCAAAGACAGGACTTGTCTATGTATTCATTCATAACAGAAATGGTGAGATTCCTGCCTGCCTAAAAGTTCAGGATGCTGTTCCTGTTAACATGAATACGGGGAAATCAGATGTGATAGAGAATTATAAGGGATGTGGGGCTATTTGGATTAAAATAAAATAAAAATGCATATGAAAAAAGAGTTGTTATTGTTATTCGTATCAACGCTCTCCTTAGCCATTGGGGCAGCAGACAAGGTTACAGTTAGGATTTCTGATGGAATAGAAAATGAAGCCGTCAAGTTGAAGATGGAACGTATCACGTCATCTATTCTGTCTGAGGCAAATGCTGCCCACGAGCAGAGAAGAGAGATGAACTATTCCTCTTTGGGCATTCCAGCCGACGTGCAGGGCTCATTGGCTGCATTATGGGACAATAGTCCTTTTATTAGCATGGATAGTGAAATTGTTGAACATTGCATCACAACGGGTTCGGGCTATCAGATTCGTAATATCCCACTTATCCTTAAACCGCTGAATGATGATTTAGATGAAGATGAAGAGTATCAAGAGGCCGTTGTCAGCTTCGACAAAGAGGGCAATCTCGTCAGCTTCTTTCTTTCTATCAGCATGTACCTTTACATGAATGTGGTTCGTGATAACAAAGAAATATTTGACCTTCGGCGTCGTCAGTTAATCCTAGATTATGTGGAGCAATTCCGTACCTCATATAATCAAAAGGACCTTAATTTTCTTGAAAGTGTTTTCAGCGACGACGCCCTTATAATCACTGGTAAGGTCATCCAGCGTAAATCGCCTGAGGGAATCCACATACCTGATAAAATCGAGTATAAGAAGCAGTCGAAACAGCAATATCTTACAAACTTAAAACGTGTATTTCAGAACAATCGGAAGATACATGTTAATTTCGATGAGATTGAAGTGATGCGGCATCCTACCAATAAAGACTTTTATGGGGTCACTCTTCATCAGGGATATAGTTCCGATCGTTACCACGACGAAGGGTATCTGTTCTTGCTTTGGGATTTTCGCGACGAACAGCATCCTCAGATTCATGTTCGTACTTGGCAACCCGATGCTTACGATTCAGACGGGAAGGGGGTGAAGCCTATAAAAAAGGACGAGATATTCAGTTTAAGTGATTTTGAAATATGAGACGTTGTTTTTTATTCATATTATTTCTCTCCACTTTTTATGCGATACATGCCCAAGAGCTCAATGTAAAGTCTTTTGCGGAAAAGACCTTCGATTTGACCGCGAGCACGAATGAAAGAAAGGATCTGAATGGTGTTTCGTGTGCGCTAATCAAAGTCCAGCTGACAGTGTCTGGTGCGAAATTCGAGCCCAATGTTGTCGGTGAAGTTTCATATAATGTCAATGAGTATTGGGTGTATGTACCAACCATAGCGAAACACCTCAAAGTCATGTGTCCGGGCTTTCTCACCAAAGACATTGTTTTTGCGGAATATGGTGTTTCTGAACTGGCAGCTAAAACCACGTACGAGTTGGTGCTGTCAACGGGCAATACTTCTCAAAACAGGGGGCGCACCACCCAGTATTTGACCATACGTGCAACGCCTGTTAATGCGCTACTCTTTGTGGATGACGAGTTGCAGTCACTCAGTTCAGATGGTTCTTTTTTCAAACTTGTTTCCATTGGAAGGCACAGTTATAGGGTGCAGGCCGTTGGCTATAAGACGGAAGCAGGAGAGGTTACTGTGAATGCGACGGAAAAGGCAGAGGTTGTAGTAAATCTCAAGTCATTGCAGAGTACGCTTGTTGTTAAATGTGCAGATCAGGAAGCGGACATTGTCATAAATGAGGAGTTGAAGGGCCGTGGAAGCTGGACAGGTGTGTTGCTTCCCGGAATGTATATTGTTGAAGCCCGCCGTGCGGGGTGTACAACGGTGTCTGAAGAAGTGGCATTGGGAGAGTTGGAGGAAAAGGAGATAACCCTTCGTGCTCCTGGAGTTATACTCGGAAGTCTTCGGGTGGAATCGGAGCCGATGGGGGCGGCCGTTTTTGTAGATGGGAAGCAATACGACGAAACGCCCTGTCTGCTTGGAGAGTCTGCCGGTCTTGCCGTTGGTACGCATGAGGTAAAACTCACGAAAGAGGGTTTTTCTGACTATACTGCTTCTGTCACGCTGAAAGAAAACGAAGAAACCGTCCTTTCGGGTATTCGGCTGTCAGCAATTGAAAAAAAGGAAACTCCTCCTAAAGGCAACACAAGAAGGGCTGTGAGTGGTGAAAATGGAGGGCACATATATGTGGATTTAGGTCTTCCCTCCGGCACTCTATGGGCAACGACGAATATCGGTGCTGAATCCCCCGAAGAATATGGAGATTATTATGCCTGGGGAGAAACATCAACGAAAGATATATATTCTTGGAAATCCTATAAATGGTGCGATGGTAGTGATTACGAATGGGACAATGACAATGAAACGACATTGACAAAGTATAACACCAAACGTTCGTATGGAAGGATAGATAAACAAATGACCTTAAATGCAGAAGATGATGCCGCAACTCAAAACTGGGGTAAAAACTGGCGCACTCCGACGGACGAGGAATGGAAAGAATTATCAGGTTCCTATTGCACATGGATGTGGGTAACCAAGAATGGGGTTGAAGGGTATCTCGTGGGAAGTAAAGTTAACGGGTCACAACTGTTTCTTCCTGCAGGTGGATATATGAATAACGAATCATTGTTAGCCGAAAACGAGTATGGGTATTATTGGTCCTCGGAAATGGAAAAAAACAGCCCGGACAAGGCTTGGAGCCAATATATCACCCCGTCTGGTACACGCCGTTTGAGCCGTTTAAAGAAAGCCGGTTTTACGATAAGGCCAGTATATGTACCCAATCAAAACAATTCAGATGAAACGGAAGGCGTCCAATTGACAAACGATGCATTAGATTCTTATAATGCTCCATTGGGAAGCATAAAGGTGCAGAGCAAGCCATCTGGGGCTGATGTCATTGCAGATGGTAATATAATAGGTCGAACGCCTGCTGTTATTGCCTTACCTGTTGGTGATATAGCTTTGACGTTTAAAAAGAATGGATACGATGAGCAGACTACCCATGTAATGATTGAGGAAGGTAAAACCACTTCTGTTTCAATGATATTGAAACAGAAGATGATAAGTATTAAATTCCCATCCTCGGGAGGCTCTGAGACTATTAAAGTAGTGGTTACAGAACCATGGGCAGCATTTTCAGATTTCTCATGGCTATTCCTTTCCCCTAAATCTGGTGAAGAGAATGGCCCTTTGACAATCACGGCCTCAGAGAACAAGTCTTCAAGTACTCGCGAAGGTGAAATTGTAATAAGATCCGGTGAATCGAAAATCTATGTTTCCGTCGTTCAAGATGGCCAGATGGAGATGACCGATTCGTCGTCAGTGCAAACTAATGACAGAAATACTTACGTTGATCTTGGCTTGCCTTCTGGGATATTATGGGCAACCTCGAATGTCGGTGCATCATCCCCGGAGGAATTTGGCTCTTATTTTGCATGGGGTGAAACGGTAGCCAAGAATGACTACTCGTGGAGTACTTATAAGTGGTACAATGGCAGTTCTAATGCATTAACCAAATATAATGCAGATGCGACTAAAGGTGTTATAGACAATTTAACTTCGCTTGAGCCTAACGATGACGCGGCTGCAATTAACATGAAGGGAGGATGGCGAATGCCTACGAATAAGGAATGGGGAGAACTTTGTGACACTTCAAACTGCTCATGGATATGGACAGATAGGCATGGTGTAAAAGGATATATGGTGAATAGCAAAAAAAACGGTGAGTCTGTTTTCTTCCCTGCTGCGGGCTATCGTAGCTCCACGGGACGAGTCGGTGCTGGCAGTGGTGGCTTCTACAGGTCATCATATAATAAGGGGATTCCAAACGATGCGTGGGGCATCAATTTCGATTCTACTAATGTTAGAACCATTAGTAGTCGCCGGTATTTGGGTTACAGCGTACGGGCTGTTCGACACCCATAGTTTCTACTTCATCCTCAGATTCATGTTCGTACTTGGCAACCCGATGTTTACGATTCAGACGGGAAGGGGGTGAAGCCTATAAAAAAGGACGAGATATTCAGTTTAAGTGATATTGATATATGAGACGTTGTTTTTTATTCATATTATTTCTCTCCACTTTTTATGCGATACATGCCCAAGAGCTCAATGTAAAGTCTTTTGCGGAAAAGACCTTCGATTTGACCGCGAGCACGAA